>Ga0185307_1000269_pt1 | contig 34790 bp, 34 predicted proteins | sample LHCtaG_FD_128010 | JGI IMG/M metagenome (GOLD analysis project Ga0185307, IMG submission 128010) | Hot spring microbial communities from Little Hot Creek, USA to study Microbial Dark Matter (Phase II) - LHC4sed_matched (SPADES... | ecosystem: Environmental > Aquatic > Thermal springs > Hot... | reverse complement strand
TTGGAAACTGACTAAGTTGATAAAATAATTTAATTCTTCTTCTTTTATCTTTCTATCAAAAAGAAGATTATGGTAAATGGTGTCGGAAAAGATAAAAGAGTCTTGGGGGACATAAGAAAAAAGTTTTCTGACGCTTTCATTTTTTAATTGTTCATAATTAAAACATTCTTCATTCTTTCTAAAATATATCTTTCCTTCTTTTGGTTTGAGGAGTTTTAATAAGATTTTAATTAGTGTGCTTTTACCACTACCCACCGTGCCGGCAATGCCAATCTTTTCTCCTTTTTTAATTACCATATTGATTTTATCCAACACCTTTTCTTCATTATAACTAAAAGAAAGATTTTCTAAAATTAGTTCATCAAAATCCGTAATCTCTTTTCCTTCTTCTTTTTCTTCTATATCCGGTGGATAGGTTTCTAATGTTAAAAGTCTTTCTTCACAAGCCACCGCCCTTCTTCCCGCAATAAAAAAGTTGCTGATATCAAACATTGGCGTTAAAAGCATAATCACATAGGCATTAAAGGCAACAAATTGACCAAGGGTAATTTTTTCTTTAATTACTAAATAGCCACCGAGTAAGAAGATAATTAAGATTGAACTTTCAGCAATTCCGGTATAAAAAACTCCTAATTTGGCTTCTAATTTTGCTACCCTTATTGCCCATTTAATCCTTTCGTTTAAAATCTCCCAAAGTTTTTTTAAAAGATTTTCAAAAAGTAAATAGGTTTTTACAATTCTTATACCAAAAAAGGAAGATTGGAAAAAATTGTAAGTTAAAGAAATCTTTTCCCGCCAGGTATAATAAGCTTTCGTAAATAAGGGACCAAGTTTATACCAAACAAAAAAGGCAAGAAAAATTGGAATTAAGGCACAAATGGTTAAAAAGGGGTTCATTTTAAGTAAAATTATTAGGGCAATTGTAATGGTAAAAATTCCTTCAAAAGGACGGAAAATGCCTGAACAGGCAAACCAGGCATAATCATTTAAATCTTCCGAAAGCCTTTCAATCACATCACCCGAAGGATACTTATTAAGAAAACTTACTCCTTTTTTTAATAAAGAAGAATAGATTTGGTTTCTTATTTTATAGGCAAATTTCTCATTAGTTTTTCCTCGCAAAAATGGAAGAAGAGAAGAAAGAAGCGAACGGAAAAGACCAAAGGATAAAAGTAAAAGAATGTATTTGATTACCAATTGTTTTGCCAATTTCTTTTGAATACTATCGATGATATACCGAAGAAGTAAAGGAAAACTTAAAGAAAAGAAAGTAGCCAAAAGGGTGATAAAAAGCAGAAAGAAAAAAAGAAGAAGATTTTCCCTCCAAAAAGTTAATACCCTTTTTGGCAATACAGGTTTTAATAATTTCTTACACATATTGCAATTGGTATAATTTATAGTAATAACCTTCTTTTTTTAATAGTTCCTCATGGCTTCCTTCTTCAACAATTTTTCCTTTGTGAATAACTACAATCCGGTCAACATTTTTTATGGTGGAAAGCCTATGAGCAATAACGATGGCTGTCCTTTCTTTCCATAATTCAAAAAGTCCTTCTTGGATTAATAATTCCGTATAAGGATCAACCGAAGAAGTGGCTTCGTCAAGAATAATTATTTGAGGATCAAAAACCATTGCTCGCGCAAAAGATAATAGTTGCCTTTCTCCTAAGGAAAGATTTATTCCCCTTTCTAAAATATTAGTGCTAAAACCTTCGGGAAAATCCATTATCCTTTCGTAAATTTTTAAACGTTTGGTTGCCCAGATAACTTTTTCTTCTTCTATTTCGTTATTGAATAATCTTAAATTGTCCATTACTGAACCAGGAAAAAGGATAATCTCTTGGGGAACATAGCTGATTAATCTTCTTATAAAAGATTTGGGGATTTTTGAATAGGGTAAATCATCAATGAAAATTTCGCCGCTTGTCGGTTTATAAAAGCCTAAAAGTAAAGAGATGATGGTTGTTTTGCCACTACCGGTTTCACCAACCAAGGCAACTTTCTCTCCTTTCTTAATTTCCAGATTGATATTATGTAAAACTGGTATTTCGGGTATATAGGCAAAATTCACATTAGAAAATCTGAGGCCTTTTTCCAATCTTTTCTCTAATTTTTCTTTAAAATTACTTTCCTCCCTTTCCATTTTTGTTAAAGAAAATACCCTTTCACCAGCCGCCACTGCCCTTTGGAAAATATTTAGCAAATCAGAAAGTCCTTTTAAAGGTCTAAACAATTGAATGATATAAGAGAAAAATAGAACTAAGGTGCCAATTGTTACCTTACCTTTAAGGGCTAATAAAGAGCCAAAGAATAAAACTAAGGTGAGGGCTAAAACTTCGCCAAAATCTATTAAAAACCATAAGCGATACCAGAAACTCATTCCTTTGATTTCTTTTTCATATTTTTCTTTTCCCAACAGATCCATTTTTTCTTTAAAATAATCTTCTTTTTGAAATGTTTGGATAATAAAAAGGCCCTGTAAACTTTCAGAAATTAAGTTGTTTATTTCGGCAACTTTTCTTCTGATTGCTAAGTAAACCGGTCTTATCTTTTTAGAAAAAAGATAAAAGGCAAAGAAAAAGAAGGGGAATAAAAACAAAAGAATTAAGTATAATAAAGGATTAACAATAATCATCACCACGGAAATGCCAATTAAAAATATTAAATCTTGAAAGAGGGTAACACCTGTAGAAGTAAAAAGAAGTTTGAGGGCTTCAATATCCGATTCGTTTCGCGTAATGATTTTACCTACCGGAGTTTTGTCAAAAAAAGTGACCGGGGAATAAAGTAAATGATAAAATAAATCGGCTTTCATTTGGGAAGCAATCTTTTCTCCCAATTTGGTAATTTGAACCCTCTGGGTAAAAGTTAAAAGGTATTGAGTAATAGTTAAAAAGGCATAGATTAAAGTAGTGATCAAGAGTCCGTGATAATCTTTTTGGGCAAGATTAACATCAATTATTCTTTTTACCAAAACCGGCGAAATAATCATAATAAAGGTTCCTAAAAGTAAAAGGAGGTTAATAAGCAGAAATAAAAAAATATGTTTTTTAAAATAAGGGAGAAGAAATTTTAATACCTTAATATCAAATTTACTTTTCTCTAATTCCTCTTCTTCAATTGGTAAATGAAAATGCATTTAGAAATTATAAATAAAAAGAAAAATAGGTCAATCAAATTGATTATTCTTACTTATTTGATGAAACCAACTTTTTAATTCTTCTAATTTTCTTTTTTCTTCTTCTTTTAAACAAGGGAAAATGGTGTTATTGGTTAATAATGGTTCAGTAAGAAAAGAAAAACTATCGCCCATTAGAGTAAAAGGAATAGGTGAATATTCAGCTAAATGGATTTTTACTTTTAAGGGTAATAAAAATTGAATACTTCTTTTAATAGTGGCTAAATCTTGATTAGGTAAACCAATCAGCAGATAGACTTCAATCTCTTCGGGTAAAAAACCAGCATCAATAAGATTATTATAAGCTTTTAAGAATTCTTCGGTTTTTACTTTGTTGCCTAATTTTTCTTGCCATTCTTCATCAATCGTTTCTAAACTTAAATAGATTGATTTGAAATTTGCCTTTTTCATTAAATAACTAATCTCTTCATCTACATAGCGAGGATGAAGCCCATTAGGAGTATGAAAATTTAAATCTAATTTTTCTTCAATAATCAGTTTTAATAATTTTTTAAATTCCGGATTTAAAAGCAAGGCATCATCATAAAAGACAATATTTTTAACTTTCAGTTTTTCCGCATAATATTTTATCTCTTTCAAAACTTCCTCTGCTTTTCTTACCCGAAAACCCTTAGTTAGATAGTTAACCGCACAATAAGGACAACGATAAAGACACCCAATGGATGTTAAAAGGCAGACATAATCAAGGTGGTGATATAAATCATAGGCCGGGTAGGGGAGGTCAAAAAAATCTTTCTTTTTTAAATTATCAATATATTTATAAAGCTCTTCCTCGGCTCTCCCTTTAATCACTAAATCAGCATTAGCGTACTTTTGGGCATGTTCGTAATATAAAGTAGGATAGATACCACCAAGAATAATTTTTGCTTTATATCTTTCTCTTAAAAGTTTGATTATTTCAAAGGTTCCTAAATACCAATAGGTCATTACCGAAGTGATAAAAATATAGTCGGGTTCTTTTATTCCTTCCAAGATTTCTAATAAAATTTCTTTGGGCATGCCGTAACATTTATATCTTCTTTTTACATTTTTATAAATTTCAGGTTTTTCAATAAAAGTATAAGGAAATTTTCCTCTTCCGTATTCATCTTTTTTTATTTTAAAATTTTTTAAAACTAACGGATGGTTTCGGTCAAGACAGTCAATGAAAAAAATCTCAAAATTATGTTGACGTAAATAGCTAGCCAGATATAAAAGTCCTAATGGTTTTAAAAAGAAATCGTAAGCTTTAAAATCATATATCCAAGGATTGATAAGTAAAGCTCTTTTCATCGGTCAAAGAGGAATAAAGATGAAATAAAATAAGTTTTTTATTAAGGTTGTATTCACACTCTTCATATAACTGATTAAGTTTATAAAGGGAAATGATTATCTCTTCATAAGTTTTTCTTTCAGCAATTACTTTTAAATGAGGATCAATTTCAAAAAGATTAATATAGCCTAATTTTTGATATAATAAACCCCGATAAAGAAAAATTAAATCCTTGATAAAGGAGACAATAGTGTCGTAGTCGGTTTCGCTATATTTTTCATAAAAATTTCTAAAGAAATAATACCCTACTTCCCTTTTTCTTATTTCGGCAAATTTTATTACCTCTTCGGGGAAGATTTTTTCTCCCCGGTTAATCAGTTGCAAGGCAGTCCTCAAACTGCCGAAACTGAAGGCGCTCGCTTTTTTAGCAGTATCTAACGGCCAACCCTTTTTCACCAAAAATTCTTCAATCGCTTTTGGTTCTAAAGAGGAGAACTTTAAAAGATAACAACGAGAGCGAATTGTTGCCGGCAGTTTGTGAATTTGGGAAGTAGTTAAAATAAAAAATACCCTTTCGGGTGGTTCTTCTAAGGTTTTTAAAAAGGCATTTGCTGCTTCTTGAGTCATCCTTTCCGCATCAATAATGAGATAAATCCGATATTCATCAGCTTTCATTTTTATTCTTTCTTTTATCTCCCTAATAACATCAATAGTAATGCTTTCTTTTTTAGATGTTTCTGGTCGCATTTCAAAAAGTCGGTGTTGACTCCTTAAATCAAGTAAACTTTCATATTTTTCTTCTTCCTTTATGGTTTTTACATTTTCCCAGCCGGGAAAGATAATTTCTAAATAAGGATATTCTAAATCACCAATCATTCGACAGTGGGGACATTCGCCACACGGAGCCTTTTCTTTATTTAGACAAGCTAAATATTGAGCAAAAACTAAAGCCAATGTTCTTTTACCAATTCCCTTTTTTCCGTAAAAGATTAGAGAATGGATAAAAGGCATATTTTTTAATTTTTTTAAAAAAGTAATTATCTCTTTATGACCGATTATCTTTTGAAAGTTATCTACGGAGCCAACCATTCTAAAGGATTTACTGGTTGACCTTCTTTTCGCAGTTCAAAATGGAGATATTCTCCCGAAAGACCAATCACCTCTTTTGCTTTCACTTCCTGATTTACTCTTACCGCAATCTCTGAAAGATTAGCATAGATTGTATAATACCCTTCCGTGTGATCAATAATTACCATATTGCCGTAACCACGAAATCGGTCAGCATAAACTACCCGACCGGGAGCAATAGCAATTACCTTTGTACCAAATTCCGTCTGAATATCAATACCCTGATTTTTTATTTTTGTCTGATATTTGGGGTGGGATAGACTGCCAAAATAACTAATAATTTTTCCTTGAACCGGCCAGGGAAGAAAGTTTTTTTCCCTTTCTAAATAATGGGCACCAGGGGGCAATTTTCTTCTGGCTCTTTTTCTTTCCAATTCAGCAATGAGACTAGCTAATCGCTTCTCAGCATCTTTCAATTCTTGTTGAAGTTTTTCTTGTTCACTTTTTTCCGTTTGAATCGCTCTTAAGATCTTGTGCTGTTCTTCTCTTCTTTCTTTTAATTTTTTTTCTTCCCCTTGCTTTTGTTCTCTTAAAGTTTTTACCTCCTCATAAGCCAAAACTAATTGTTTTTTCTCTTTCTCTAATCTGGTTTTTAAAAGGGATAACTCGTAGATTTGATTTTGGCTTTCCTTAGCGATATAATTGAGATTTATTAATTTAGAATACACTTCTGGCAATGATTTATTAGAGAAATAAATTTCCAAAGGAAGGCGAGTTTTTATCTTGTATAAAAGGATAACTAATTTATCAATATCCTTTTCTTTTTCTTGAATTTTCTTCTCGGTTTCTTTGATATTGTTTTCTAAATTGATAATTAAATTTTCATAGTTTTTAATTGTCATATTTAACTGATTAATCAATCTTTTAGTAAGGTTGGTTTTTTCTTCGATCGCTTCAATCATTTTTAAAATTCCCTTCTCTTCTTTTCTCAAATTTTCTAATCTTTCTTCAACAGCTTTTAACTTTTTTCGAATTTCCAAAAGTTCTTGTTTATTTTTTTCGATATCTTCAGCAGTAATTTCTTCTTGAGCAAAAATTAAGACAAAAAAGAAAGATAAAAGAAGAAAATTTTTTTTCATTTTAGAATGCGGTTTAAAGCAATATTTGAACCGATAATACCTAGCAAGATACCGCTAACTAAAGCAAATAAAAGTAAAAGAATAGTTGGAAAAGTTAGAGTGATAACATTGAGATTCATAATTCGGTAAATAATAAAAAGAATAATAAAAGAGAAAAAACCACCTAAAACTCCTTGAAAAATCCCTTCCAAATAAAATGGTGATTTCACAAGATAATTTTTGGCACCAACTAAACTCATAATTTCAATCTCTTGCTGCCGGTTAAAAAGGCTTTGTTCGATATTTTGAAAGATGATAAAGATAACCGAAATAACAACAATAATCAAAATTCCAATGTCAATCAAAATGATGTTGTTTACCACTTTTATTAATTTGGCAACCAATTCTTCGCCTGCCCAAACATCTTTTATTCCAGGAATTAATCTTAGTTTATCTTCAATCCTTTTTATTTCTCCTACCGATTTTGCCTGAGAAGAAAGACGAATTCTTAAAGAAGGTGGCAATGGATTCCGCTCTAGGTTTTCTAAAAAGCTCGCTTCTTCCTTTAATTCATTTTTTAATATAGTTAAAGCTTCATCTTTAGAAATATAACGCACTTCATCAACACCATTAATCAAATTAATTTTATCTTTTATCTCGGAAAAAGAAACCTTTTCATCTAAAAAAGCGTAGATTTCAATGCGGTCATAGGCAATTCTTAAAGAGAGAAAAAGATTATAGGTTAAAAACAAAAAGAGCAAAATTATCAAAAGACAAAGACCAAAAGCGAATGTTGATAAAAAGAAAGAGATTGGTCGTTTTTTTATTGCTCTCAAACTTTCTTTAAAAATAAAATTAAAATCCATCATAAACTATTTTACCAGCAACAATATGTAATCTTCTTTTCTTTAATATTTGAGGAAGTTCTTGGTGATGAGTTGCCATAATTACTGTTGCTCCCATAAGATTTATTTCTTTAAAAATATTAATAATTTCTTTACTGGCTTCTTCATCAATGTTGCCAGTAGGTTCATCTGCTAAAATAATTTCTGGATCTTTTACCAAGGCCCGAGCAATTGCTACTTTTTGTTGTTCACCGCCAGATAATTGATAAGGATAACAATCTTTTTTGTGGACCAAACCTAAACGGGTTAAAGTTCTAATAATTTTTTCTCTAATTTCATTATCCTTAAAATCAATCGCCTTCAAAATAAATTCTAAATTTTCATAGACTGTACGGTCATAAAGTAATTTAAAATCTTGAAAAATTATTCCGATATTTCTCCGGTATAAAGGAATCTCTTTTTTCTTAATGGTGTTTAAAATTTTGTTATTAACTACTACCCGGCCAATAGTGGGTAGTTCTTCTGCATAGATTAATTTTAAAATTGTAGTTTTACCGGCACCAGTTGGACCAGTAATAAAAAGAAACTCTCCTTTTTCCACTTTAAAAGAGACATTAGTTAAAGCGGTCCATTTATTTTGATAAGTTTTAGAAACATTATCAAACTCAATCATTTCTTTATTTTATAAAGAAAATATTAAAAGTCAATTTATAATTTATAATTAGAAAAATCTTCCCTTTGAGGAATTTTTTCTAGAATAACTTCTTCTTCTTTTATTATTTCTTTACCTTTTTTTATAATAAAAGAAAAAATTTTTTTAGTTTCTTTGGTATACGCAAGAATAAGATAAAAGGGGGTTTTATTAATCTCCTCTTCCGAGGTAAGTAAAAAAGGAGCATTGAAATTTTTAGGGATTATTATCCAAAAATTTTTAAGTTCACTAATTTTAAGTAATTTTTCATTTTCCTTTTTATCCCGCCCCAAAATATATTTTTTACCATTAATCCGAAAATGTCTACCAATTTTTAAAACTTCAATATCTAATAAATCAAAATCATTTTTTAAGTAATTTTTAAAATCCTTTAACCTTTTAGAAAAATTTTTGTCCACTAAAAGACAACCGCAAGAAGTTGGAGGAATTTCAAGAATGTTAAATTCTTGTAATAATTTTATCTGCTCTTTTCTTTGTCTTCCTTTGATCGCGTAAAATTCTTCCCGATTAATTAATCCCTTTTCTTCAAAAATAGTTGGCGGAAGAAGTTTTTGGGATAATGGTCTTAAAACGATTCCTTCTACTCCAGCTTCTTTTTCAATAATTTTTAATTGATAAAAATGCTGACTCATCGGTCTTTGGTTGAGGACTTCACCGGTAATTAATAAATCACCGTTAATTGTTTTTAAATATTCTTTAGCTTTTTTAAAAAGATATATCCGACAATCAATGCAAGGATTCATCCCACTACCATAACCATATTTAGGTGCAAAAACCACATTTTTCACATAATCAACGCCAGCAACTTCCAATTTGATTTTTTTTAAAAAGGGAAGCTTTTCTTCCGGAATTTTTACCGACGGACATTGACAAAAAGGGGTTTTCAAATGATAAGGATAAACCTCTATTCCTAATCGTTCACAGATAAGCCCAGCTAAGGTAGAATCTAATCCTCCGGAATAAAGTAAAACCCCTTTTAATTTCATAAAATAATAATATTATATTTTGACTTTTTATTTATTTCAATCTAAAATTTATTAATGCCTAAAATTTGTGAATTACCACTTCATTATGGTGAAACTCCTCGGTGGCTCTTTTCTTTAATGGTGAAATTAAGCGAAAAGATTATTGAACTTTTTTTAATAGAAAAAGAACCTAATTTCTTTTTAGAAAAGATTGCTGATCCTTTCTGGTTTCAAGCATTGGGGTGTGTTTTGGGTTTTGATTGGCATTCTTCGGGTTTAACAACTACAGTTTGTGCGGCCTTAAAAACCGCTATTAAAAATCTTTCACTCTCAGAAATTATTGCTGCCGGTGGTAAAGGGAAAACTGCTTTAAATACTCTTAACGAATTGGAAGAGATTGGTTATAAAACCGGAATAAACGTTTCTCCATTAATCTTTGCTTCAAAAACTACCGCCAAAATAGACTCGGTTGCCCTTCAAGATGGTTATTCTTTATACCATCATACAATTTTTGCTACTAAAAATGGTGAATGGGTAGTCATTCAACAAGGAATGAATCCCCATAATTCTTTAGCCCGAAGATATCATTGGCATTCAAGAGAATTAAAGAGTTATACTTGTGAACCTCATAAAGCAGTGGTTTCCATGAAAACGCATAAAAAAGTTTTAAATCTGATAGCTTACGAAAACGAAAAAGCGAGAAAGACTATCTGGGCAATCTCTCAAGAAAAACCGGAGAAAAATTTAAAAGAATTAAAATATCTTTTGAGTTTTCGCTTGCCTAAAGAACATTCAATAATAATGGAAAATTTTTCGTTAGAAAGATTAGAAAAAAAATTAAAAAAAATTTATGAAGAAAAACCAAAAGATTTTCTCTCACTCATTAATATGGAAGGCATTGGTCAAAAAACAATAAGGGCTTTAAGCTTAATTGCCCAATTGATTTATAACGAAAAGATTAGTTTCCGAGATGTAAGAATTTTTGCCTACGCCCATGGTGGTAAGGATGGCCATCCTTATCCAATAATTAGAAAAGATTACGAGGTAACAATCAACTTATTAGAAAAAGCGATAAAAGAAAGTCGGATTTCGCTAAACGAGAAACTTTTAGCTTTAAGACGGTTAGCTTGTCTTTGAAAATTCCTGAAAAATTTTTAATTCGCTACCAAGAGATTATTCCCGATTTTCCGTTATTTTTAAAAAGTTTAGAAAAAAAGCCAAGACTTTCTATAAGAATTAATCCGTTAAAAGTAAAAGAAGAAGATGTTTTAACAATTATAAAAAAATATGACTGTGAACCATTACCTTTTTATAAATATGCCTTTCGGTTAAAAAATGAAAAAGACGAGATTTCTATCGGCAATACTTTAGAGCATTTTTTAGGTTATATTTATGTTCAAGATATTGCCTCCATGTTACCAGCAATTGTTTTGGCACCAGAAAAATACGAAAAGGTTTTAGATTTAACTGCTGCTCCCGGCTCTAAAACAACTTTACTCTCTGCTTTAATGGAGAACACAGGTTTAGTAGTGGCTAATGATGTGAATCTTGAAAGGATTAAGGCTCTTACAGGTAATATTGACCGGATGGGAGTATTAAATTGTGTTATTACTAACCTACGCGGTGAAAGGTTTGGTAATCTTTTTTTTGAATATTTTGATAAAGTTCTTTTAGATGCTCCATGTAGTAGTGAAGGAACAATAAGCAAAAATTATGAAGTTTTTAATCATTGGAGTGAATTTTATATTAACAAAATGTCCAAAATCCAGAAAAATTTAATTATTTCCGCTTTTAAGAGCCTTAAAAAAGGCGGCATTTTGGTTTATTCTACTTGCACTTTTGCTCCTGAAGAAAATGAAGGTGTGATTAATTTTCTTTTACAAAAATACCCTAATGCTTATTTAGAAGAAATAACTATTCATGGTATAAGAACTTCCCCGGGAATTGCTGTCTGGCGAGACTTTCAAAATGAAGAATTAAAAAAATGTGTTCGTCTTTATCCTCATTATAATGAATGTGAAGGTTTTTTTATAAGTAAAATTCGGAAAATTTAATTTTTTTGACTTTATTTTTGTTATTTTTATAATTTTTTTATGAGAATTTTGGTAACCAGTGCTTTACCTTATGCCAATGGTGACATCCATTTAGGTCATCTTGCTGGTTGTTATTTACCTGCTGATATTTATGTTCGTTATCAAAAATCAAAAAAGAGAGATTGTATTCACATTTGCGGAACCGATGAGCACGGAGTACCAATTATTATTGCTGCCTTACAGAAAAATATCTCCCCTAAGGAAGTAGTAGATCACTATCATGAAAGAATCAAAAAAGCATTTTTTGATTTTGGAATTATTTTTGATAATTTTTCTCGTACTTCTCTTTCTTTGCACCACAAAATTTCGCAAAACTTTTTTTTAAAAATTTATGAGAAAGGTTATATTTACAAAAAGAAAGTAAAACAATTCTATTGTGAAAATTGTCAATTATTTTTAGCTGACCGGTATATTTATGGAACCTGTTCCTATTGTCAAAATCCCAATGCTCGTGGTGATCAATGTGAAGTTTGCGGTCGCTGGTTAGAACCTGAGGAGTTAATTACTCCTAAATGTAAAATTTGCAACAACCCACCGGTCATGAGAGAAACTTTTCATTATTATTTTGCTTTAAGTAAATTTAAAGAACAGCTAGCAAACTGGTTAAGCACAAAAGAAAATTGGAAAGATAATGTGAGAAAATTTTCTTTAGGTTTGATTAATCAAGGTCTTGTAGACCGAGCAATCACTCGGGATTTACCGTGGGGGGTGAAGGTGCCCCTCCGGGAAGCTCAAAATAAAGTTTTGTATGTTTGGTTTGATGCTCCAATTGGTTATATATCTTCAACAGTTGAATGGGCAGAAAAAAATAATAAAATAGACTTATGGAAAGAATATTGGCTTTCTTCAGAAACAAAATTAATCCATTTTATTGGTAAAGATAATATTGTTTTCCACGCAATCGTCTGGCCCGCAATGTTGATGGCCCACGGCGATTATATCTTACCTTATGATATTCCCGCAAATGAGTTTTTAAATTTGGAGGGTAAAAAGTTTTCAACATCAGAGAATTGGGCAGTTTGGTTACCTGAGTATTTAAAAGAATTTCCTCCTGACTTTCTGCGCTATGCTTTAGCCACTATTTTACCCGAAACTAGTGATGTCGACTTCACCTGGAAAGATTTTCAAATAAAAGTTAATAACGAACTAGCTAATATTTTAGGAAATTTTGTTAACCGAGTTTTGCTTTTTATTAAAAGAAGTTTAAAAAACAAAATACCGGAAAACTGGGAACTGGACAATGAAGTTTTACACACAATTAAAGAAGTAAAAGAAAAAACGGAAAGTTTTCTGGAAAAATTTGAAATAAAAAATGGTTTAAAAGAATTGATGAAATTACCGGCTTATGGTAATCGCTATTTTGATCACAAAGCTCCTTTCAAAACGTTAAAAACGGATTTAAAAGAATGCCAAAGAACAATTGCCAATTGTTTGCTTTTAATAAAAAGTATGGAAATTCTTTTTCGTCCTTATTTGCCTTTCAGCTGTGAGAAGATAAGAAAATTTTTAAATATTGAAAAATTTGAGTGGGATGATGTGTTAGAAAAAGATTTTTTGTTTAAAAAGCCCATTTTAGGAGAAATTGAGATTTTATTTGATAAAATACCTGATGAGAAAATTGAATTACAATTAAAAAAGTTAAAGGGAGGAAAAATGGAAATCACTATTGATGACTTTAAAAAGATTGATTTAAGGGTGGGTAAAGTTTTAAATTGCGAAAAGGTAAAAGGAAGTGACAAATTGTTAGTATTGGAAGTAGATTTAGGAAAAGAATTGCGTCAGATTGTAGCCGGAATAGGGGAAACCTATGAACCTAAGGATTTAATTGGAAAAAATGTTATCATTGTAAGTAATTTAGTACCGATTAAAATTAAAGGAATAGAAAGTCAAGGAATGTTGTTAGCGGTGGGTGAAGAAAAACCAATTGCTATTTTAACAACCGACAGAGATGCTCCACCAGGTAGTATTATCCGATAATGTTTTGTGATATCCATGCTCATTTGACCGAGGAAACTTATAAAAATGACTTGAATTTAGTTCTCGAAAGAGCTAAAAAAATAGGCGTCAACTTAATTATTGTTGTAGGGGTAAATATCACTGATAGTGAAAAGGTAATTGAACTTATTAAAAAAAGTGAAATCTTATACGGAAACGTAGGTGTTCATCCTCACGAAGCGGATTGGGTTAAGGAAGAAGATTTAAATAAAATTTATTTGCTAGCTAAAAATGAAAAGATTTGTGGCGTGGGTGAAATTGGTTTAGATTTTTATAAAAATTATTCCCAAAAAGAAAATCAAATTAAAATATTTAAAAAACAAGTCGAAATTGCTAAGGATTTAAATCTGCCGATGAATCTTCATTTTCGAGAAAGTCATTCAGAAGGATTAAAAATTTTGAAAGAAATTAGTTATTTTAAAGGAGTGTGGCATTGTTTTTCTGGTAACGAAAAAGTTTTGAAAGAAGCAATCGATTTAGGATTTTATATTTCTTTTTCAGGGGTAATTACTTTTAGTAGCGAACGATTATTCTCTTTAATAAAAAAAACACCTATAGAAAGATTACTTTTAGAAACCGACTCTCCCTATTTAGCACCTGTGCCTAAGAGAGGCGAGAGAAATGAGCCAGCTTATGTAAAATATATTTATGAAAAAGCGAGTGAAATTTTGGAAATAGAAATAACCGAATTAGAAAAGAAAATTAAAGAAAATGTTAGAAAACTTTTCCCAATTAATTAAAAGAGTTAAACCCAAAAAATCCTTGTCACAAATATTTTTGACTGATAAAAAAATTGCTCAAAGAATTGTAGAAGCGTTAGAATTAACTGGTGAAGAAGAAGTGTTGGAAATTGGTGTAGGGAATGGGATTTTGACTGAATATCTAATAAAAAAAGCTAAATTTGTTTATGGGATAGAAATTGATAAACGTTTGGTTGATCTTTTAATAGAAAAATTCAAAGATGTCCCTAATTTGAGTTTAATCTGTCAAGATGTTTTAAAATATGATATTTCAACGAAAAAGAACTTGGTGATTGTTGGGAATATCCCTTTTAGTATTTCCACACCACTCATTTTTTGGTTATTAAAATATCACAAAAATTTTCAAAAGGCAATTCTTTCTTTTCAAAAAGAATTTGCTTTGAGATTATTAGCTAAAACAAAAACCAAAGACTACTCACCATTGACTATTTTAACTGATAATTTTTTTATAAAAAAAAGTCTTTTTGTAATTGACCGAAAATACTTTTTACCTTCGCCCAAAGTTTCTGCAATGGTGATGATGTTTATTCCTCTTAAAGAACCTCTTTATAAAATAGATTATGAAAATTTTTTTAAATTTTTACGAATAATTTTTTCTCAAAGAAGAAAAAAGATAATCAATATTCTTTTGAATAATTTTAATAAAGAAAAAATAGAAGAATTAAAAAAATTTCCCTTTGATTGGGAAAGAAGACCGGAAGAAATTTCTTTAAAAGATTTTTATTTTCTTTATCAAAATCTTTAACTTTCCCAAATTTTTGTGCCTTTTTTAAATACTGCTTTAATTTTTATTTTAAAATCCTTAATTGGTAAATTTTCTAAAATTACTAAATCCGCATCATAGCCTTTTTCAATTAATCCTTTATTTTCTTCCAAGAAATTACCGTAGGCACCGTGTTTAGTAAATAGAGCAATAGCTTCTTTCAAATTAATTCTTTCTTTCTCATTAGGATGATTCACTGCCGAATAAATTCCTAATAAAGGGTTAGGCGGAGTAATAGGGGCATCGGAACCGCCAATTAAAATTATACTTTCATTTAACAAACTCCGGTAAGGATTAGTGAAATTTATTCTTTTTCCTAATCTTTTTTCGTATAATTTTCCTTTACCACCCCAGAAATATTCAAATGCTGGCTGGCAAGAGACAATTAAATTCAATTTTTTTATTCTTTTAATTAAGTCGGAATCCAAAACTTCACAATGTTCAATACGATGTCTTAAGTTATTATTTTTTAAAAATTTTTCGTAAGCTCTTATAACTTGCTTTACTGCTTCATCCCCAATAGCATGAACAGCAATTTGTAAGTCGGCTTCGGTAGCTTTTTTAAAGAAATGATAAAGATCTTCGTCAGAAAAATATAATATCCCTTTAGTTTGAGGATTATCTTCATAAGGAACTGACAATGCAGCGGTATAAGAAGATAAAGAACCGTCTATAAGCAAACAGCCGCCTATTCTTTTAAAGCCTAAATTTTTAACTTTTTTAATATCTTTAACCTGAGGGAAAATTATTATTTCAGTTTTAAAACGATGAAGATTTTCTAAAAGTAATTCATAAGAATTATCTTCTTCATTCCCAACCAAAGCACAAAAAGTAGTTATTCCATTTTTTATTATTACTTTTTCAGCTTCTTGAAAAGCTAACATTTTGACGTCCACAGGTAAATATTTTTTATAATATTTATGAATAAACTCGTTAGCCAAACCTCGGAGCACACCAGTAGGTTGATGATAATTGTCTACTTCCATGCCGGGGAAAAAACCTTGATTAAAAATTTTTATTAGTCCGTAAGTGTTTAAAATTGTTGTGTGACCATCTTTTTGAGAAATAATTACAATCTTTTTATTAACAATTTTATCTAATTCTTTCCGTTTTGGAAATCTTTTTTCTTTAATTTTTTCTAAATCGAAGTTAAGAAAAAGTAAAAAGGGGAAGGCAGAAAGGTTTTTCTCTGCTTCTCGGATAATATCAAATAAATCATTCAAAGAAGTAATTTCGCTAAGATCAGGAAAAATATTTAAAAGTCCTAGTTCTAAAAGATGAATGTGGGAATCAATAAAACCCGGGAAAATGTAATTGTCCTGATAATCAATAAGGGGATAACCCCTGGGAATCTCTTTGGTTAAAAAAATTCTCCAAATTTTGTCTTTTTTAATCAAAAGTGTACCTTCTAAAAATTCTTCTCGGTAATAAATTTTTCCTTTAATTAAAAATTCCATTATTTTTTTATTAATTTAGCTAAAATTTCTATATGATAAGTTTGAGGAAACATGTCAATAAGCTCAATAGTTTCTATTTCATAATTAAATGTTAAAAGAGTTTTTAAATCACGAACAAAAGTTGTGGGATTACAAGAAACATACAAAATTACCTGCGGCAAAATTCTTGCTAATTCTTTTATTACAATTGGCGACAACCCTTTTCGCGGTGGATCCAAAATGATCTTAGTGGCTTTAGGTAGCTGAGATAACACATCTTCGCATCTTCCTAAAAGAAAATTTATGTTTAAACAATCATTAATTATTTTATTAAACAAAGCATCTTCGTAAGCACTTTTTTCGCTTTCCACGCCTATAATTTCTTTTACATAAGGAGAAAGAATAACACTGAAGACTCCTACGCCTGAATAAAGGTCAAAAATTATATCATCTTCTTCAGGTACCATTAATTCTAAAATTCTTTTTAATAAAATTTTAGTAGCTTCATAATGAATTTGAAAAAAAGAATTGACAGAAATTCGAAATTTTTTATTTAACAATTCCTCAAAATAAAAAGGATCGCCAAAAATAACTATAGAATCCCGGCTTAAAATACGATTTTTAGGCAGAGGATTTAAATTGTAAAGAAAACCAATAATTTTATTTTTTATTTCTGGCGATAAAGAATCCATAAATCTTTCAATTCTTTTGTCATATTCTTTCCCAACAACAATTAATAATATTTTGTCGGTTTTTATCCCCAAACGCATTACCAAAAATCTTAAATTTCCTTTTTGGGTTTTTTCGTCATAAATCTCAAAATTATTTTCTTCAAGAAATTGTTTAAAAGAATTTCTAATTTCATTAAAAATATTTGGATTAATTAAACAATCAGGATTTTCTATCACTTCGTGAGTATTTTTTTTGTAATAGCCAATTGAAACTTTTTTATTTTTTTTGATTACCATTTGAACTTTATTTCGGTAATTAAAAGGTAAAACCGGAAGAGGATTTTTAAGAGGAAAAAAAATTTTGCCTAAATGTTGAAGCGAGTCATTTACTATTAATTTTTTCAAAACTAATTGATAAAAATAATCAATGTGAAGAAAATCACAGCCACCACATTGAGTAAATATTGGACATTTAGGTTTGATTCTGAAAGGGGAAGGTTCTAAAATTTCTTTTATTTCACCTAACCAATAATGTTTCTTTTTTTCCTTAATATTAACTAGTAATCTCTCCTCAGGACAAGTATAGGGGACAAACACTTTTACACCCTCATATTCTCCTAAACCGAAACCACCAAAAATTATTTTTTGAATTTTTAATTCAATTACCATTGAGAAAAAAGTTGACGACAAATTTCGGCAGTAATTTTTTCTATCCCTTCTTTAATTGCTTCCTCTTCGCTTTTTTCGTTCTGCCGATAATTTACTTGTTGATTAATAGAAGAATTAAAAATTATTTGCTCAGTATTTTTTTTCTGCCCCTTTACTTGACAAGAAATATTTATTTGCCATTGGGTGACATTTTGAAAAGCGTCGTAAACAGCTGGGATTTTTCCGTAATTGTTAATTTCTACCGAGATAATTAGTTCGGCATCTTCTATATTTACTAATTTAATTTGGGAGATACTTTTAAAATAATCTTCCAGTCTTTGCGTAAGGATAACTTCTAATTCTGGTTTTAAGGTTTTATTTTCCACAAATGCTAGAGCAATTTTTTTATATGCAATATGAGAAGGAATTCGTGTCGAATATCCGCAAAAAGCTATCACAAGAATAATAAAATAAAGATATTTCATTATTAAAATATTATAATTGAAATGAGCCTTAATTCAACAATAAAAATAAATTTGTTGATTTTAAAGAAAAAATTGGTATTATAAATAAATGGAAAAAAGAAGTAGGGAAAGCCAAATTTTGGCTAGTTTGAGTTATTTTCCTTTAATTGGTATTATTCCCTTGATTTTTGCTAAAGATGATGAATTTGCTTGTTATCATGCAAAACAAGGTTTAACTTTGTTTATTCTTTTAATAATTGTTTCTTTAGCATTAATAGTTATCAATTTGATTTTTAAAAATTTTTTAGGACAAATATTTATTATTGGAATAATTTTTAAAATTCTAGCCTTTTTAACAAGAAGTATCATAGGAAGTATTGTTGGTTTGTTATACCTTTATTTGGTAATTGCAGGCTTTGTGAATGCCTGGCGTGGCCGTTATTGGGAAATTCCATTGATTAAAAGTCTTGGCGACAAAATTTTCAAGGCATAGAATTAATAAATTAAAAATATATAAGTTCTGATAATATATATTATGTAAACTTATATTTTTTATAAAAATTTTGGTTTTTCATAATTCGGAGCTTCTTTGCTAATAATGATATCGTGTGGGTGGCTTTCTTTTAATCCAGAATAAGTAATTTTTATAAATTTTGCTTTTTTTCTCAATTCTGCTAAATTTCTGGCTCCCACATACCCCATCCCAGCTTTTAAACCACCAATTAACTGAAAAATAACTTCTGAAACTTTACCACGATAAGGAACCAAGCCTTCTATACCTTCGGGAACAAATTTTTTAGCTTCTTCTTGGAAATATCTATCTTTTGACCCCGCCTTCATTGCACTTATTGACCCCATAGCTCGATAAATTTTGTATCTTCTTCCTTCTAATAGTATCTCTTCGCCTGGACTTTCATCAGTTCCAGCAAAAAGGTTTCCGATCATCACTGTATCAGCACCGCAAGCCAAGGCTTTTACAATATCACCGGAGTACCTAATTCCACCGTCAGCAATTAATGGAATTTTATATTTTTTAAGTACTTTTGCAGCTTCCATAATCGCTGTAATTTGGGGTACACCTACACCAGCTACTATTCGAGTAGTGCAAATAGAACCGGGTCCAATACCTACTTTTATCGCATCAACATTCAGTTTCACTAAATCTAAACATGCCTCGGCAGTAGCTACATTTCCAACTATCAGTTGAATATCAGGAAATTTTTTTCTTAACTCTTTGATTAATTTGAAAACTAAATAAGAATGGGCATGGGCTGTATCTACTACTAAAGCATCAACGCCAGCTTCTACTAAAGCATAAGCACGATCGATAGAAGTTTTATCCACGCCTACTGCAGCAGCCGTTCTGAGCCTACCATATTCATCAACCGTTGCTTGCGGATGTTCCATTTTTTTTATGATATCTTTTACAGTAATTAAACCTTTTAAACAATAATTTTTATCTACCAAAAGAAGCTTTTCGACTTTTCTTTTTCGCAAAATTTTTATGGCTTCTTCTAAGTTTATGTTCTCATCAGCCGTAACTAAGTTTTCTTTAGTCATTAATTTACTTACTGGCTGATTTAAATCTTTTTCAAAGATTATATCTCTTCTAGTAATAATTCCTTTTAATTTTCCTTTTTCATCCACTACTGGAATTCCAGAAATAGAATGTTTTTCCATTAATTCTTTGGCTTCTTTAATCAATTGGTTAGGATTAATAGTAATAGGATTATAAATTTTTACACTTTCAGCTCTTTTAACTTTTATTACTTCTTGTCTTTGCTCTTCGATTGAAAGATTTTTGTGAATAACCCCGATACCACCCGCTATTGCTAAGGCAATAGCCATTTGGGCTTCCGTAGTGGTATCCATTGCGGCACTTACTAAGGGAATATGAAGCTTTATTCCTCGAGAAAACTTTGTGGACACATCAACATCTTTCGGTAAAATTTCTGATTTTTGAGGAATTAAAAGGATATCATCAAAAGTTAAGCCTTCAATAAATTTATTCCTCATTCGAAGTAAAAGTTAATCTCAGGTTTATTTAAAATTGAATGCAATACGGAACAGTATTTTTCTTTAGAAAGTAAAAAAGCTTCTTCAATTGCTTTTTGGTTCACTTCTTTATTAATTTTAAACTTTATATCGATCTTAACAAATCTTTTTGGATGTTCATTAGCTCTTTCCCCCACGATTTCTATCAAAAAATCTTTCAGATTTTCTCTTTTTTTATTTAATATTGATACAATATCCATTGCCATACAACCAGCAATTGCTGCCATAAAAAGATGAATTGGTTTAAAACCTTCTCTTTGCCCCTCGCTTTCTTTAGTTGAATCAAGCAACACTTGGTGGTTTTCAGAATCTATTAATAAAAATTTTAATCCTCTTAACCATTTTAACTCAACTTTTTCCATTTTATTCTAACATTTCTAAAATTTTTGATTCCAAATTTTTAATTCCTTCTTCTGAAAAACCAACTTCTTTATAAGCGATGCTCCCTTTTTTATTTATAAGTACCAAAGTAGGTATCGCTGATATTTGATAAAATTTAGCCATTTCATTATTACCAATAAAAATAGGATAAGGAATATTTAACTCTTCCTTCATTTTTTTTAATGCCTCTTTTTCATCAAGACCAATTCCTAAAACAGCAAAATTTTTATTCTGGTATTTTTGATAAAGATCTATCAAATGAGGAATTGCTGCTCGACAAGGTGGACACCAAGTTGCCCAAAAATCCATAAGAATAACTCTTCCCTTATAGTTTTTTAAATCGATTTTTTCACCTTCCAAGGTTTCTAATTGAAATTCCAATGGCTCTTGTAATCTTTTGCCTCCACAGTTAATTAAAAAAATAAAAATTAAAATAATACTAATGAACTTCATTTTTCCTCCAGAAATTCATTTAATTTTTTTATCAAAATTGTTTTCGGTACTGCTCCAATAACTTTGTCAAGGATTTTACCGTTTTTCATAAAAATAAAAGTTGGAATACTCATAACTTGGTATCTCTCTGCTAATTCATTTTCTTCGTCAACATTAACTTTTGCGAATTTTACCTTTCCTTGATATTCTTTCGCAAGCTCCTCCACAATAGGCATCATCATTTTACAAGGCATACACCAATCAGCCCAAAAATCAATAAATACTAACGTGTCACATTTTAAAATTTCTTTTTCAAAGTTGTCTTTAGTTAAGGTAATCATATTATAAAAATAATGAAATTTTTAATAAAATCAATAAGTAGAGATATTAATTTTTCCTAACGCTGATTTTGCAAAAAATAACAGTGCCTTAGTCTCACTATTTTCCTGAAAATTAGGAAATTTTTTAAGAGCTAATTCTAAAACCTCGATAGCTTTTTTATAATTATTTATCAAAAGATAACATCTTCCTGCTGATTGTAAAGCTTTGGCAGCGTATAATGATTTTGGGTATTTTTTATAAACTTCCTCATAAGTGGTAGCAGCTTTTTTAAATTCTGAAAGCTCTTCAAAACAGTTAGCAATACTCATGAGAGCGGCCGGCGATAATACTGGATTTTTTTTCTCTTTGACATAAAATTTTTCAAAAGCTCTTTGGGCTTCAATAAATCGTTGAGTTTGATAATAAATTCTCCCTAAATAAAAATATGCTTTTATTCCTAAAGGAGTATTGCCAAATAATCTTGTTAGTTCCAAAAATTGGGCTTCAGCCTGAGAGAGATTACCAATAGAATATAAACCTAATGCTTGGGTAAAACGGATTTGTGCTTCCGGATGAGTTTTTGGTTTTCCGCCTATTGAAAAAATGATAATAAAAACACCCGCAATAATTGCACTCACGATTATAAAGAAATTTCTTTTGTTTTGATAATAATAACTTACAATTTTAGCCAAAAAATTTTGTAAAAAATCTTCTTTTACTTTCATAATTTTTTAATGCCCCTGGTGAGATTCGAACTCACGACCTACAGTTTAGGAAACTGTCGCTCTTTCCAACTGAGCTACAGGGGCATTTATTAATTTTAAAAAAATTTTTTAATAAATCAAGTTTTTAATTTATCGGAGAGGGTGGGATTCGAACCCACGGTCCATCCTTTTTGGGATGGACTTCCGCTTAGCAAGCGGACGCCTTAGACCAATCTCGGCCACCTCTCCACGGAGGGTGAGGGACTCGAACCCCCATGTCGCTTTTCGCGACGGCGGATTTCAAGTCCGCTGCCTTACCAATTAGGCTAACCCTCCTTTTAGCTTAATTTTTATAATTATGCTCAAAAATTTCTTTTATGTCAAATTGTATATTAAAATTTTGGGGTAATATAAATAATTTTTTTCCGTTATTTATAATAAAGCGATGTTAAAGGTAAAAAATAGAAAAATTTCCTAAACATTCGTTCCCCCTACCATCCTCTATACCGTCTCCTCTGAATTTATTGACTTTTGCTAATTAATTTTTTATAATTTTACAATAAATGAATTACACAATTACTTATGGAAATAAAAAAGAGGTAATTAAAATTCCTGATAGTATTAATTTTAATATTTTAACACCCATAAAACCTCCGCTTGTTGATTTAAATTTGGCTATTCAAAAATTAAAAACCGAAACCAAAGATTTTCTTTCTTCGGGTAAATCCTTTTTAATTATTGTTAATGATTATACCCGACCAACCCCCACATCCCAGATTCTTGAAATTTTGAGTGATAATTTTTTAAATAAGGAAATTTATTTTCTAGTGGCACTAGGATCACACCGAAAACCTGATGAAAAAGAAAATTTACAGATTTTTGGTAATTTTTATGAAAAATATAAAGATAGAATTTTTTATCACGATTGCCGGAATAAAAATGAATTGGTTTATTTAGGGAAAACCAGCTTTAACACCCCAATTTATCTTAATAAATTAATCGAAAAGGTTGATAAAATTATTACTATCAATTCTGTTGAACCTCATTATTTTGCTGGTTATACTGGTGGTCGAAAAACTTTTTTGCCTGGAATTGCTGGTTACGAAAGTATTTCTGCTAATCATCTCCTTTCTTTAAAGAGAGAAGCAACCCTTTTAGCTATTACTAATAATCCAGTTGCTAATGATATGGAAGAGGTAGCAAAGGCAGTTAGAAAACCGATCTTTTCTATTCAGGTAATTGTTGATCAAAAGAAAAATATTTATAATTTAACTTTTGGCAATCTAATCACTTCTTTTAAAGAAGGGATTAAATGGGCAGAAAAAGTTTTTTGTATTCCAATAAAAGAAAAATATGATATTGTAATTGCTCTAATTAAAGAACCTTATAATATAAATTTTTATCAAGCGCAAAAAGGATTAGAAAATGCTAAAATGGCATTAAAAGAAGGTGGCAAGATTATTTTAGTTTCTTCTTGTGAAAAAGGAATTGGCGAAGAAGAATTTATATCAATTATGAAAGATGCTAATTCGCCTCAAGAAGTTATTGAAAATGTAAAAAGAAATTTCGTTTTAGGTTATCATAAATCAGCAAAACTAGCCGAACTTTTAACCTGGGCGGAAGTTTATACGGTTGTTGGTATCCCTGATGAAATTGTTGAGGCCATATTTATGAAACCTTTTACTAGCATTCAAGATGCTTTAGATTATACTTTCAAGAAAGATACTGTTAGAAATATTTTACTTCTTCCTGATGCCTCTCTGATGTTGCCGATGTTAGCCGAATAACAATTTGTCAATCTCTTTTAAATATCTTTTTTTCAATTCCTTTAAAAGACTTTCTAAAGTAAAGTCAATCTCTTCTTTTTCTTTTTTTATAAGAAACCCTCCTTTGATTTTATTATCGGTTATTATTTTTTTATTAGCCAAATCTGAAGAATGAAGTAAAGGAAAATCTTCAGAAGAAATAATTATTTCTTGGATATTTTCATTTTTGATTTTTTCTTTTATTAAATCTACATAACGGGAATCCTTTTTAATCTCCTTAATTAGCAAATTAAAAAGATTTTCAATAATATCCCATTTAGCCTTTAGAATTTTAAAATTCTCTTCTTTCTTTAATTTTGAAAGTTCTCTTCTTTTTAACTCTTCAATCTGCCTTTCCCAAAATTCTTCCGCTTGTCTTTCTAATTCGTTTAGTTTTTTTTGGGTTTCTTCTTCAATCGCTTTAATTTTTTTCTCAGTTTCTAACAAAATCTTTCTTTTTTCTTCTTCAGCCTCTTTAAAGATTTTTTCTTTTATTTTAATAAGATCAATCACACCCTTACCCCCATCTGTAAAAAAATTGTGGCTAAAAGTCCTAACACTGCATAGGTTTCTACCAAAGCACCGTAAATTACTGCTTTCATTGCTTCTGTCGGTCTTTTAGCCACTAATTCCGCGCCAGCAGCGCAAACTTTTCCTTGAAGGATTGCTGTAATAAAACCGGCGATGCCAACTGGTAAACAAGAAAGAAAAAGTTGTGCTCCTTGGTCTAAAGTAATAGGTACTGGATTTCCTAAAATACCAATTTTCATCATTCCTAAAAAGGCACCCAAAAATCCGTAAAATCCTTGAGTTCCAGGAAGAGCAACTAAGATAAAAAGACTGCCGAATTTAGTTGGGTCTTCAGCCAACACACCGTTAGCCACACGGGAAACATAAGAAATTCCTAATGCCGAACCAATACCGGCTAAAAACGCTGATAAAGCAAAACCTAAAATTGCTATTCCTAATCCCATATCTCCTCCTTTTAAGTTTCAATTTTTATATATTTTGTTTCTCTTCTTAAAGGCATAAATTTTATTCCGCCACCAGTAAAAAACCTCGGGAAAAACTCTACATAATGTAATCTTAAAGTATGAACAAAAGCACCCAAAACATTTATTGCCATATTATAAGTATGGCCAATTAAAAGAATAATCAAGGCACCCAAAATTCCTACTACTGGAATTTTAATTGCTAAAAAAGCAATGGTATTTATTGCCATAGCAATACCAGCGGTTACCATCCCCAAAGCCATTAATCTTATGTAAGAAAGAACTACACCCACAAAGCTAGTGCCACCGTATAAATTATAAATTCCCCAAATAATTTTTTTCAATAAAAGCCAGTTATTTTTAAAAATAAAAAAGGTAATTAATACCGCAAGAACAGGTATAACTTTGTTTATCAGTTGAAAACCATAGAGGGCTAAAATCAAAATGGTAATACCACTAATTATTAACTTTTCTTTTTTAAATTCTTCTTTTAAAGAAAGAGCAATAAAGAAAATAATTAATGTTAATAAAATATATTTAGAGAGATAAAAAACTGGGGGCAAAAAGTTTAAACGGTAACCAAAAAATAATAAAAGACAAAAGATTATTAAAGACAAAACAAATTGTTTTAAAAACAGGCGTTCTTCAAAACGCGAAAGAGCAATAATAAAAGAAATACCTAAAAGAAAAATTATTAATAAATAAAACTTTTTAAAGTAAAGATAAAGAATAAACGAATTCAAAATAAGAAACCAAGAACCCTCATTAAAAATTGCTGGTAAAGGATTTTTTATCTTAAAAGCTTCATAAACCTCTAACAAGAAACCATAATTTAAATGAATATATCCCAAAATTAAAGAAATAATAAAAAATATTAAAGGATTTTTAAAGGGGTCAAAAACAACTAATTTATTCTTTAATTCTTTTAAAAAACTTATGTTAAACTTATCAAAAAAATCACCAAACCAACCATTGGTAATTGCTCCAGCAAAAATAGTAAAAATTGAACAGATTAAAAGAAGAGTTAAAAATTTTTTGGCTTTAGGATATTTTTTTAATAAAAAAAACGAAAGAAATGTCAAAATGAAACCGTAGCCAGCATCAGTTAAACATAAAGCAAAAAAGATAGCAAAAAATGGTGCCAAAAAGGGAGTAGGATCAATTTCGTTAGGCTTTGGCATTCCGTACAAGTCCAACACAGTTTCAAAAGGATAAAAAAACTTTTTATTTTCTAAAGCAACCGGAATTTCTTCGTTTTCTTTTGGAGTAATCACCTGGTAAACAACAGTAGAAAAAGATTTGGCAAATTTCTCGAAAATAAAAAGGTCCTTTTCTTTTAGCCAACCAGTAATAAAAACACATCTTTTAGTAAAAGGAAGTTTTTTTTCAACTTCCTTTTTAATTTCTTCGTTAAAAAGATAATCATAATAAATCTTCAATTTTTTAAAATCTTCTCCCCTATTTTTTAATTCTTCCTGCAAATTTTCTTTTAAAGCCTCAAGATTAGCTATTTTCTCTTGAAATTGAATAATATTTTCGTTAACTGTTCCTGAATATTTAGTAAGGTCAACAATTTCTAAACCGCTATTTACTAATTGGCTTTTTATTTCTTCATAAAATTCTTTAAAGATGCCGATAAAAAGGGAAATTTCTTCTTTTTCTTCATTAATAATTCTATAAAATCCCTTTTCTCTTTCTAAAATACCTTTTAATTTTACAAAATCGCCTTTTCTAATTTTGCCAAAAATAAAATTAAAATGTTTAATATTTTTCAATTTTTCCAAGGGATAAACAAAATTTTTAAAAGGCACAATTTTTTTAATTTCTGTTTGGTAATAATTAATTTCTTTTTCTAAATCTTCAATTTTTTTCTTTTTTTCTAAAATAGTATCAATAATATTCTGAAGTTCTTCTTTTTTTAAACCTTCTAAATTCTTTTCGGAAATTAAAATTTTCTCTTTTTTTAGCTCTTCATTAATAAAAGAATTTAAAAAATCAATAACTTCTTCAATTTTGTTTAAAGTATCTTTTTGAATAGTCAAAAATTCAGTTGTAATATTAGCCAGATGAAAAATCCCTAAACTTTGGAGACCGGATAAAAACTTCTCTTTTTCTTCTTGATGAAGGATAATTAATATTTTTTTTATTTTAGCGATTGCCATATTTCAAAAAATTTATTTTTTAGATATTTTAAAACATTGGCAAAATTACTTTCTGCCTTAAGTTCTAAGTTTTTTATTTTTTCTTCAATCTCCTTTTCTTTTTTTAATCTCGCTCCTTCCAATTCTTTAATCGTTGCTTTAATTTTTTCTTCTTTTATTTTTGCTATTTCTTTTTTAAAATTTTCTATTTTTAACTCGCTTTCCCTTTTCTTTTGATTAATTAGATTTTCCGCATATTGTTTAGTTTCTTTAATTATTTTCTCCGCTTCTTCCTCAATCTTTTGGATTTCTTTTAAAATTTCATTTTCCATGGAATTATTATTTTATAAAATTTTTCTTAAAAATCAATTAATCTTTAATTTTAAAATTTTATAATTATTACTTAAAATTGACAATTTTATTATTAACAATTATAATTAATTATGAAAAAAAGAATTTTAACTGGAGACCGCCCAACTGGTCCGCTTCATCTTGGTCATTATATCGGCACAATTATCAATCGGGTAAAATTACAATACGAATATGAAACCTTTATAATCATTGCTGATGTCCAAGCATTGACTACTAATTTTGAACATCCCGAGCTTTTAAAAGAAGATGTTTTACAAGTTGCTATTGATAATTTGGCTTGTGGAATAAATCCCGAAGTAACTTCTATTTTTATTCAATCGATGATTCCAGAAATTGCTGAATTAGCAATTTATTATTCAATGCTGGTCTCAGTAAATCTTCTTTTTCATAATCCTACAATTAAAACTGAAGCTAAGCAATATCATTATGAAAAAAGTATGCCCTATGGATTTTTAGGTTATCCAGTACACCAGGCAGCCGATATTACTTTTTGTAAAGCCAATTTAGTACCGGTCGGCGAAGATCAATTGCCTCATATTGAATTAACAAGAAAAATTGTTAGAAAATTTAATCAATTATATGGTGAAGTTTTAGTCGAACCAGAGCCTCTTTTGTCTTCGGTGCCCCGACTTCCAGGTTTGGATGGAAATGCCAAAATGAGCAAAAGTTTGGGAAATTGTATTTATTTAGGTGACCCACCGGAAGAAATAGAGAAAAAAGTAAAAAAAGCAGTTACTGACCCTCAAAGGATACATCCTACCGATCCAGGACATCCGGAAATTTGTACGGTTTTTCTTTACCATAAAGCTTTCAATGAAAAAGGGTATTTAGAAATTGAAAAAGAATGTAAAGAGGGAAAAATTGGTTGTGTTATTTGTAAAGAAAAATTGACTAATATTCTTAACGAGATTTTAGAACCAATTAGGGAAAAAAGACATTATTACGAACAAAGAAAAAAAGAAGTTATGGAAATTCTTTATGAAGGAACTAAGAAAGCAAAAAGGATTGCTGAAGAGACAATGAAAGAAGTTCGGACAGCAATCAAAATTGATTATTTTAAATGAGAAACTACGGAATTATTTTAGCCGCTGGCCAAGGTAAAAGGTTTGGGGGGTTAAAACAATTTTTTTTGATAAATAACATACCGCTCTTTATTTACTCCACAATTCCCTTTCAACAATCTAATTGTAATGAAATATTTATTGTCACTTTAAAAAATAAAAAAAAGGAAGTTTGGCAATGGGTTAAAACCTTTTCCCTTTCCAAAGTAAAAAAAATTATCAGCGGCGGAAAAGAAAGATATCATTCAGTTATGAACGCTTTAAAATTCCTACCTTCTAAAGGGTATGTAGCAATTCATGATGCTTCTCGTCCGCTAATCACTTCTAATTTTATCAATCAAGGATTTAATTTGGTTAAAAAATATAAAGCTGTGGTGTTTGGAGTCCCTAGTGAAGACACTTTAAAGCTGGTGTGTGGTAACGAAGTGATTACTACTTTAGAAAGAGAAAATATTTATCGAATCCAAACCCCCCAATTTTTTGATATCCAACTTTTGAAAAAAGCTTATCGCTTAGTTAACAGATACAAATGGCAAGGACCTGATGACGCTACTTTTTTAGAAAAAGCCGGTTTTAAAGTATATTTTTTTAAAGGCGATAAAAAAAATATAAAGATTACTACCCCAGAAGATTTAAGACTAATAAAAAATTGGTTAAAAAAATGAATTTAGCAATAATCGGTTCTACGGGATTTTTAGGAAGACAGGCACTTATAGTAATTAAAAAATTAAAGAAAGACTTTAATATTTTTGCTCTTGCCTGCGAAAAAAATATCAAATTATTAGCCCAACAAGCAAAAGAATATAAACCTCGATATTTAGTGGTTTATGACGCCAATCAGTATAAAAATTTTAAAAATAATTTTTTCTTTTCCGGTGTAAAAATTGTTGGCAATGAAGACGGTTTGTTAGAAATCGTTTCTCATCCGGAGGTTGATGGTGTTCTTTTCTTGGCTTCGGGAACCGATAGTTTAAATGCCTTAATTTTAACGATTAAAAAAAGAAAGAAAATTGCTTTAGCTTCTAAAGAATTAATCGTTGCCTTCGGTCAGTTTATTTTTTATTTAGCCAAAAAAGAAAAAGTAGAAATCCTTCCTATTGATTCGGAATTAGTGGCGTTTCATTTACTTTTGAACCAATATGGAAATAATGAAGTAAAAAAATTTTTTCTCACCGCTTCGGGTGGCGCTATTTTTAACTATCAAAAAAATTTAAACCAAATTACCGTGAAAGAAGTTCTTTCTCATCCAATCTGGAAAATGGGAAAGAAAATCACTGTAGATTCAGCGACTCTAATAAACAAAATATTTGAAATTGTTGAAGTTAGTCATTTTTTTGATACCGAAATAAAAAAAATTGATATTTTAATTCATCCTCAAGGAATTATCCATGGATTAATAGAAAATAACAATGGAATTGTTTATGGAATGTTTAGTGAACCAGATATGAAAATTTTTATCTCCTATGCTCTTTTAAAAATGATAAACAAAGATTACGATTTTTTAGATAAAAGATTAAAAAATTTCCCTTTTAATTTAAATTTATTAAAACCCAACAAAAAGCTCTTTCCTGCTTTAAAACTTCTTAAATATTTAGAAAAAAACTCTTCAACCCCCGCAGTTTTAGTTGGGGCTGATGAGATAGCTGTAGAGAATTTTTTAAAAGGTAAGCTTAAATTTCGGGAAATTGTGAAACTTATTGAAAAAACTTTAAAAGCCCATAAAAAAATTTATAATCCTAATTTAAACCAACTTATCCAAGCGAAAAATTGGGCTAAAAGATATGCTCAAGAATTAATAACGAATAAGAGATTGTAAGATGGAACTACTAATAGTAATAATTGTCATTGGTATTTTAATCACCATCCACGAAATTGGTCATTTAATAACTGCGAAAATTTATCATATGCCCGTAGAGAAATTTTCTATTGGTTTTGGTCCAGTGCTATTAAAAAGACAAATTAAGGAAACCACTTACATCCTTTCTTTAATTCCCTTAGGTGGTTATATAAAATTAAAAGGGGAAGAGAGTGAAGAAGAGGACGGTTTTTTAGCTCAACCGGTAAAGAAAAAATTAATGGTGATATTTATGGGACCCTTAGCCAATTTAATTTTAGGATTTTTTCTTCTATTTCTTTTATATTTTCTTTTTGGAATAAAATATTCGCCACCAATCATTAATTACGAAACCAAAATCGGACCATTTCAAAAAGGTGATGTTTTATTGTTTATTAATAAAGATACTATCAATTCCTTTGAAAAGGCGGCAGAAATCTTAAATAAAAATTTGAACAAAAACACTTTCTTTATAGTTAAAAGAAAAAATAAAATAGTCAATTTCTATTGGATAGTAAATGATAGTATTAGAAGCCTTTACCCTCTTATTTTGCCAATCTTAGAAAAAGTAAAAAAGGGAAGCCCAGCAGAAAAAGCCGGGTTGAAACCGCACGATACGATTATTGCGGTGAACGATACTTTTATAAGTAGCTGGGAGGAATTAATTGAAAAAATAAGGAACTCTGGCGGAAAAAGAATAAAAATCACCTATAAAAGGAAAGGTGTTTTTTATGCTAATCTTATCCCTCAATTAGTTACTGCTGATACCGCTTCTAAGAAAGTACCTCAAATAGGTGTGTGGGTATATTTACCGAGAATAAAAGTAAATTTCTTTGAAGCTATTTATCAAGCCGGTATCCGAACAGGGTACGTGAGCCTTCAAACATTAGTAATTCTTTACAAGTTAATTACTGGAAAAGTTTCTCGTAAAGCTTTAGGAGGGCCAATTATGGTGGCTCAATTGACTTATGAAAGTTTACGTTGGGGTTGGGAATATTTTTTAGCATTATTTGGTTTATTAGCTATCAATCTTTTTATTGTCAATATTTTACCTATTCCGGTTTTGGATGGTGGGCGTGGATTAATTTTTATAATTGAACATTTCATGAAAAGAAAATTGACCAAAAAAGAGTTAGATGTGGCTATCACTATTGGTTGGGTAGTTATTATGCTTCTGATTATTTTCACTTTTTATAACGATCTTTCCCGACTATTTAAAACCAAATGAAAAAAATTCTTTTTGTTTATCTTCCTACTATTTCTCTTTGGTATCGAGAATCTTTTCCTCCTAAAGGGGCAAAATATTTTTTAAAAGAAAAAGAAGAAATTTCACAAATAAAAAATCTTATTAATTTTGATTATCAGGATTTAAGGTTAAAAAAATTAGAGTTTAAAGATTATACTCATATTTTTGTTTACTGTGATTTTTTAAGTGATTTTTCTACAATAATTTCAACGATTGAATTGATAAAAGAAAAAGGTGATAAAAGAAAAATCTTTTTCTTTGGTCCTTTAATTACTTATTATTTTTATTATCAGCCCTCTCTCTTTGAAAATTTACAAGAAAAAGATGTTTCTTTAATAGTGGGATTTTTGCCGAATATTATCAAAGAAGTTTTAGAAAAAGAAAAAAACATTTACATTGCGCTCTCTCTTCCTAATTATTTACCGGTCCCAGCTAAAATTTCTTTAATAATCGGCTGTCACTGTTTACCAATTTTTAAACCTTTTTGTAAAAACTTTCTCTATTTTAGAGATAATATCAAAATTCGACCGATAAAAGAGATAATAAGCGAACTTGTTAATCAACCAGAAAAAACAATAACAATTGATGATGAAGATATCACCAGTAATTTAGATTATTATACCGATTTCTTTTCTTTTGCCCGTCGTTTCCGAAAGCATTGGTTGGTTAAAGCTTCTTATAAAATTTTTGAATCTCCCCAATTCGTCCGTCTTTTAGCCAAAGCCGGAGTAAAAATTATCTATCTTAATGAAACTTGGCTTACTTTAGAAGATATGTTAACAAAAGAAGTAAATAAATTGATAAAAGAGAAGCGAAAAGAAGTAAAAACCATTCAGAAGGAAAAAATTCTTGTAGGAGCTAAACTTTCTTTTGTTTTAGAAAATAAAGAAATAAATTTTAAAGAACTTTGCAATATTTTTAAAAAAATTGATTTTGATTTTTTAGAAGCAAAATTTTTTATAAAAGAGAACCAAGATTTTCGTTTAGAAAATATTACTTATCAACCATTTTTAAAAGAAACCTCGCCAGCGGTTTTAAAAAGAGAATTTTATTCTTTAAAAAATATTATTTATCGCTTATCAAAAAGACCAAGAAGAGTCGGTTTTTACAATACTTTTTTTTATGCCTTACCCTTAAACCTTGCTTATCGGCAAAATTTTTTAGAAGGAATTCCCTACCCTCCCTAAGTTAAATAATATTTTCCACCTTTTTAACTTCCGAAAATTTTTCTTTTAATCGTTGTTCAATTCCTAAGGCAAGGGTTAAAGTAGCAAAGGGGCAACCGGCACAACTACCAAAAAGCTTCACTTTCACCACTCCGTCATCGCTTATTTCGACAATCTCACCATCGCCACCATCAGCAATAAGACCGGGTCTTATTTCTTTTTCAAACATTTCCTTTATCTTTTGCTTTATTTCTTCATTCATTTCTTTCCTCCTTTAAAATATTTTTTGAAAAGTTTTCCCCATCCAGTCAAAAGAAATCTTTCTAAACGAATTTTACCAATAAAAGGATACCATAAAAAATCGTGATAAAAAGTGGAAGCAATTGGTGCCCAAATCCATAAGGGCGAATGAAGAGCAATTTTTTTTAAAAATTTTAAATAACCCTTTCGTAATTGTTGGTCTCCAAAAATAACAAAACTTTTTTTGGTTTTAAATTTAAAATTTAAATTTCTTATCTCATCACCATAAATTTTTATTTTTTCGGTATCAGCACAACCTAATCCCATTTCGTGGGCAATTTTTAAATAAGGAATTTTTAAGGGCTCGAATCCCATTATCTTACTCGCAACTGCGTCTAAAGCTACTGAGTCAAAAGAAGCCAAAATTAAATTACCAATGTAAGGAAGCATCGTTCTTGGACCGGCACCGTTACCACAAACTGTTCCGTCCATAACCGCAAAAATTATTGGATGAATTTCTTTTTGCATTAAAAGTAAATCCACCAAAACTTCGTGGATAAATTCGTGGCCGTAATGTCTTACTTCTTTTAAAAGTCCACCAAAGGCATTTTTAATTGCACCCGTTGTTATTGAATGACCGTGAGTTTTCATGGTGGGCAAATGAATAACCTGTTTATTAATAAAAAACTTCGGAATATAAATTCCTTCTTTGAAGATTTTGTCAATTTTTAATAATGGAGTTTTAAATTCATATTTAATCCATTCAACTTCGGGTAAAGGAACGAATTTTAAACCATATTTTTTTAACACATAAAGCCAACCCTGATTTTTTGCTCCCTTTTTCACATCGGTCACAACTGTTTTATTCTCACAAGGGTAAATTTTTTCTTTATCATAACCATCTTTTAAAAGAGTTCTTAAAACTCCTTCCAATTGCCAAGGCGGTGAAGAGGAGGCTGGATAAAAAAGCGTCCAAGAAAGGTTTAATTTAATTATAATCTCTTTGCTTTTATCCAAAAAATTTTGATAATTAGCCAAATGAAGTAATCTTTCGTAATCAATTAAGACCCTTTCCGGAGATGTTTTTAAAACAAAAACTTCACTCATTTAAATTTATAAATAATAACTATCACACAAATTAACCAAAGAAAAATATCCACTAATAGTGGAATATCTTTAACAAAGGCTCTATCGGGATTATCGTTAAACCTTTTGTGATAGATAAGGTAAAGATAGCGAAAAATTCCGTAGATTACAAAAGGTAAGGTTAAAACTAAATTTTTAGTTTTAAATTTATGGACTGTTTCCGGGGCCACGGTGTAAATAGCATAAGCAATAAGGGAAGAAGCCGTAGTAACACTAATCATCTGGTCAATAAAATCATGGGAATAATTTTTTAAAACTTTACGGTGGCTATTTGCGGAATTATTAAGAAGGAAAATTTCGCTTTTTCTTTTGGTTAATGCTAAAAATAATGCTAACAAAATAGTACAAACAAAAAGCCATTCAGAAAGGGAAACATTAATTAATAAAGTACCTGCCCAGGCTCGTAAAAGAAAAAAAATCGCAACTACAATAACATCTAAAATTACTATTTCTTTAAGAAATAATGTGTAAAGAAAAGATAGCCCAATATAAAGAAGTAAAATCAGAAAAAATGGCAATGATAAAAGATATGATAAATAAAGACTAACAAATAACAAAATTAAAGCAAAAATTAAACCTTCTTGCTTACTTATCTTACCACTGGCAATAGGTCGCTCTTTTTTCTTGGGATGGAGGCGGTCTTTCTCGTAATCTTTTATATCATTAATAATATAAAGAGAACCGGCACTAAAAGAAAAAAGGAAAAAACCAAAAATAGTTTTCATTAACAAGGAAAAATCTAATAACTTTTGAGCAAAAATTAAACCAGCAAAAATTAAAAAATTTTTAATCCATTGGGTTGGCCTTAAAGAAATAATTAAATAATATATTTTTTTCATCAATTAAATATTATAATTTTAAATATTTATTTTTCAATATAAAATTTGACTTTTTTTTTGTATTT
>Ga0185307_1000268_pt1 | contig 34814 bp, 41 predicted proteins | sample LHCtaG_FD_128010 | JGI IMG/M metagenome (GOLD analysis project Ga0185307, IMG submission 128010) | Hot spring microbial communities from Little Hot Creek, USA to study Microbial Dark Matter (Phase II) - LHC4sed_matched (SPADES... | ecosystem: Environmental > Aquatic > Thermal springs > Hot... | reverse complement strand
TTTTTGGAACAGCCTCAGCCCTTTCTTGACACCAAAAGAAAAAAACTCTATCATAGGTTAACTTCTGTTTTAAACAAACAAAGATGCCTATAGAAAGAACGGGAGGAAGGGGGAAAGACCAGCTCAGGCCCGTTAAGGTCCTGCGGGGGGTCTTAAAGTTTGCCGAGGGTTCTGCCCTTATCACCATTGGGGACACGAAGGTACTATGTGCCGCAACTGTCGAGGAAAATGTCCCACCGTTTCTTAAGGGAAGCGGAAGGGGTTGGATCAGGGCCGAATACGCCATGCTTCCAAGGGCTACTCAAGAGAGATCCCCTCGGGAGAGGTCCTTTGCTGGAAGGGCTCAAGAGATACAGCGTTTTATCGGAAGGGCTTTAAGGGCAGTAGTTGATCTTGAAGCCCTTGGTGAGAGGACGATTTTGATGGATTGTGATGTCATTCAGGCCGATGGAGGAACTCGTACCGCGGCAATAACTGGGGGGTTCATTGCGCTTTATGATGCCCTAAAAAAATTGAATGAGCAAAATCTTATCGAAAGGTTTCCCATAAGGGATTTTGTGGCCGCTATAAGTGTGGGGATAGTTGAAGATGAGTACCTTCTTGATTTGGAATACAGCGAAGATTCACGGGCTCGAGTGGATTTGAATTTGGTTATGACCGGCGAAGGGAAACTAGTTGAGCTTCAGGGGGCAGGAGAAGAAGGGCCTTTTACGTTTGAAGAACTCTTTCGTCTGATAGAACTCGGCAAAAAAGGAATAAAGGAACTTATTGAGATCCAAAAGAGAGTACTTAATGAAGGAGTTACTTCTGGCGAGCAATAATTTAGGTAAAGTTCGAGAGATCTCTCAGGCCTTAAGCGATCTTAAGTTGAAGATAGTAAGCCTAAGGGACCTGGGAGAGCGAATCCGAGTCGAAGAGGACGGAAAGACCTATTGGGAAAATGCCAGGAAAAAGGCCCGCGAAGTGGGATTTAGAACAAAAAAACTTACACTTGCTGATGATTCCGGGCTTGAGGTGGAAGCCTTAGGAGGGCTTCCGGGCGTTGAGTCGGCAAATTTTGCTCGAAAAGGAGCAAGTGACAAGGAGAATAACGAAAAGCTTTTGAAATTGCTCGAGGGCGTTCCCTTTGAAAAAAGAAAGGCCCGTTTCAGGTGTGTAATGGTCCTGTTCGATCCATTTGAAAACTTCGAGGAACGGGTAGAGGGAAGCATTGAGGGCTTTATACTGGATCAGCCAAGGGGTGAGTATGGTTTTGGCTACGATCCCCTTTTTTTCATCCCTGAACTTGGAAAGACCCTTGCGGAGCTGCCCCTAGAGGTTAAAAACTCAATAAGTCACCGTGGAAGGGCCTTAGTGGCCATTAAGGAAGTTTTAAAGAGGCGTTATAAGGTATGAAGATCCCTTGTGAAAAGTCAGCCTTCTTGTTAAATTCCTTCACAGAAACGGGGCGTGGCGCAGCCTGGGAGCGCACCTGCCTTGGGAGCAGGGGGTCAGCGGTTCAAATCCGCTCGCCCCGACCATGAAAGGTTTTGGAGGAGGGTCGTTATGAAATGGAAAACAATTTTTCTTTTAGGACTTCTCTCCACAGCTTGGTCTTGTGTTGCGGTTGTTTCAAAAACGCTTCTCAAGGAAGCTCAGATGATACCCTTTCGGGAGCTTTCCTCAGAACCTGAAAAATTCAGGGGAAAAACCGTGATACTTGGGGGGATAATTCTTGACCTTAAAGTGGAAAAGGAAAAGACGATCCTTGAGGTCTTACAGGTCCCTGCTTCTGCTTACGAGAGGCCCAAGGACATGGAGAAATCCGAAGGTAGATTCATAGTGGAGTATCCCTCTTTCCTTGATCCCGAAGTTTATAAGAAGGGAAAGGCCATAACGGTAGGTGGAGTTATAAAGGAAAAAGAGATAGGGAAGATCGGGGAAAGGGAATTGGTCTATCCTTTGATCGAGGGGAAGGAGATTTATCTATGGCCGCCGGAAGAAAAGGAGATGAGGTGTGAGATCTGGGGTTGGCCAAGTGTCCTTATGCCCTTCCCTCGATGCTGGTGTCCTTAACCCCATATAACTTTGAGCTTTTCGCCGAAGATTAAGTATAAAAAGGCTCCTGAGGAAAGAAATGGGCCAAAAGGGATGGGACTCTTAAATGGGTCTTTTCTTTTTAAAACAAAAGGCAAGCTAAAAAGAAGCCCCAAAAGGGAACCCATAAAAAGGGAAAACATGGCTCCTTTTACACCGAGAAAACTCCCGATCATGCCTAAAAGCTTAACATCCCCTCCCCCCATCCCTTCTCGTTTGGTAAAACGCTCATAAAGAAAACCGAGCAAAAACAAAATCCCTCCGCCCAAAAGGGCACCCGAAAGCGAAGACCTTAAAGGAATGGTTAACCCCAAAAGGGAAAAAATAACTCCACCTATTACCCCCCCAAGGGAAATCTCATCGGGGATTATCTGATGGTCAAAATCGATAAAGGAACTTACCAAAAGCCCCGAAAGGAACAAGAAATAAGGCAAGGCCTTCAAAAGAGAAGGGAATTTCAAAAGGCAAAATACCCCCAAGAGTCCTCCCATAAGTTCAACCAAGGGATACCTTAAGGGGATTCTCCCCTTACAGTTTCGGCATCTTCCCTTAAGGATCAAAAAACTCAAAAGGGGAATATTATCGTAAGGCTTTATTGGACAGTTGCAAAAGGGACAAAAAGAAAAAGGTCTAATTATGGACATACCTTTAGGAAGGCGATAGATACACACATTTAAAAAACTCCCCCAAACAGTTCCGAACAAAAAGGCCAAAACTACACCCAACTTTGACACCTCCGCTTTCGGATGGGATAATTTTGAAGCCATGAAGCGGATTTTTGAAGAGGGGGAAACGATCGTCCTGCTGGACCCTGAAAAGGGGAAGGAATTCGCTTATAGACTCAAAGCCCATGGAAGCGTTAACCTTCATAAGGGGAAGATCTCATTCGATGAAATCCTCGGAAAAGAAGAGGGAACTTCCGTAAAGACCTCTAAAGGCGCCTTGTTTTTCGCCTTCAAACCCACCTTAAGGCAATTTCTGATGCATATGCCTCGTGATACCCAGATCATTTACCCAAAGGATATAGCCTTTATACTCCTTTATGGCGATATCTTCCCAGGGGCTAAGATCCTTGAAGCGGGAATAGGTTCTGGGGCCTTAACGATAGCCTTGCTTCGTCAAGTCGGTGAGAAGGGGAAAGTGATCTCCTATGAGATAAGGGAGGAGTTCGTGAAAAGGGCCCTTGAGAACATAAGGCAGTTTCTAGGAGAAGTGAAAAATCACGAGATAAAACTCAAAAACGTCTACGATGGAATAGAAGAGGAAGACCTTGACCGTCTAATTTTGGATGTACCCGAACCTTGGAGAGCGGTAAAACACGCCGAAAAAGCCTTAAGAAAAGGGGGAATTTTCATAAGTTATCTTCCAACCATAATCCAGGTAAAAACACTGGTGGATACTTTAAGAGAAAGCAGAAGCTTCACCTCCATCGAGATTTTGGAGGTACTTGTCCGTAATTGGCAGATAGAGGGCCTTAGCGTCAGACCCTATCATCGGATGGTAGGTCATACTGGGTTTATCATCCTGGCGAGAAGATCAGAACTCAAAAATGTAATAGAAGCCCCATCTCCGGGGTAAGAGGTCTTCAAGCGAACCCTTTCCAAACCCCTCAAGTAATAACTTCAAAAGACTCACCTTCCTCTTGGGATAAACAAGCTCTGGTTCTCCTTTTATTCCCCCAAGCTCTTTGGCAACTCTTAAGGCATCCTCGAAACTGCCAAGCTCATCGACAAGCTTCAACCTCAAGGCCTCTTCACCCGAAAGAAGCCTTCCATCGGCTATTTCCTTCGCCTTTTCGATGGGAAGGTTTCTCGATTGGGAGACTGCTTTTACGAATTGCTCATGAACCTCGTTTAAAAGTCCCTGAAGAAGCTCCTTTTCTTGAGGCGTCAAACCCCTAAAGGGTGAACCCGTATCCTTATAGGATCCGCTTTTTATAACATGGGTTTTAATGCCTATTTTTCTCATTAATTCCTCTAAATCGGTAAAGTACATCACCACTCCTATGGATCCCGTTAAAGTTCCGGGGTTTGCTACAACCTTGCTTGCGGCACAGGCCACATAATAGGCACCTGAAGCAGCCACATTCCCCAAAGAAGCCACTACAGGCTTTTTCTCCCTTATCCTTAAAACCTCTTTCCAAATCTCTTGGCTCGCTCCTACCGAACCACCAGGTGAATCTATCCTCAAAAGGATGGCCTTTATGGTGGAATCTTCTTCAAAGGCCTTAAGCTCCTTCAAAACCTCTTCCGAGCTCTCTATTACTCCTTTTATCTCCAAAACCCCTATCTTCTCCCTTTTTACAAAAAATACATCTCCTCTCAACAAAAGGAGGACAAAAACCAAAAGAACACATCCTACAAAGGCTAAAAGAAAGACCTTCCGTTTCATTTTGCCCATTTAGCCTTTATAAGGTTTTCTTCAACTCTATTAAAGGAAAGGGGCAACCCCCCAAATACCCTTAAAGGATCAAGGCCTTCCTTAATAAAAACCTCCCACACAAAGGCCTCCTTGGAAGCCTCCTTCAGTGAAAAAGTAATCACGTCTTTTGAATTTTTAAAAAAGTTCAAAACCATCAAATAATCGCCATATACATTAAGTCCTTCAATTATGAGAAGATATTTCTGAGGTTCGCTTAAAAGCCCCTTTCCTTTGAGAAAGCGGAAAAGGTCATCCTTAAGGACCAATACTTGAAGTTTCAAAACCCTTTCCTGGGGAAGGTCCCTTTTTTCCACGATCCGATAACTCCTTACGAAATTTGGGACCATATCCTTAAGTTGAGCTTGAGCTTCCTTCTTTGCCCCAAGCTGAGAGGCCAACTCCGTAACCGCTTGAAAGAAGGCCTCTTTAAGCAAGTTTTCCCAGGGGGGAGGGCTGTTTTCTTGATAAGAGCGCCTGATCTCAACCTCTATAGGTGTCTGAGCCAAGGAGAGTTTGATAAAAATGAGGACGAAAATAACTATAAGGCCAATTCCTTTTGCTCTTCCCATTTCAAACTCACCCAAACTTCCGAAAAGGGTTTTTCCTGTAAAAGGATGACCATCCCCATTTTTGCGAGCTCTAAAGCCGCGAGAAAAATGGGAATCAGTTCCCTTCTTCCCTCAACCTTTAGCCTTCCCAACTTCCCCAACAGGTCAAGAAGTTCCGCTATTTTCTTCTTAAGATCCAAAATCTTAATGGGTTTATAAGTAGGTCTTCTATCCCTTTTGTCTTTGAGAAGGATCCTCTTGGCTGATTCGATCAAAGCCCCCATCTCAACCTTAAGCTCCTCTTGAGGGTCTTCCTCTTCTTGCATACGGGTGAAAACATCCCACCCAAGTAATGGCCTTTCTTTAAGCCATTCCCTTGCCTCTTGAAAGACGTTATACCTTAAAAGTCTCCTCTTCAGCTCTTCTTCTAATTCCTCGTCTTCTTTTTCCCTTTCCTCTTTCGGCAAAAGCGCCTTCGACTTAAGGTAAAGTAGGGTCGCAGCCATTAAAAGATACTCGGCTAAAAGTCCCAAATCGCCAAAACGCATTCTCCGCAGATATTGAAGATATTGTTCAGAAAGGTCCGAAAGGGATATTTGAAGGATATTTATCTTCTCCTTTTTAACCAAGTAAAGGAGTAAATCCAGCGGACCTTCAAACTCAGGAAGCTTTACGTCAAATTGCTCCATCACCAATCAAGGATCATGACCTTGCGGACTTCGACCATGGTCTGGGAAGCTATACCCTCTGCCCTTTTGCTTCCTTCCCGAAGGATCTCCTTCACGTCGTTCATTCTCCTTTCCAATTGTCCTCTCCTTTCCCTTAAGGGCTCAAGGTCCCGGTTGAGATTCCCTATCAAGATCCTCTTACAATCCACACAACCTATACCTGCTCTTTTACATTCGGTGGCTATCTCTCCCCTTTTTTCGGCATCCGTATGAAGGGCATGAAGCGCAAAAACGGGACAGAGTTCGGGTCTACCTGGATCAGTCCTTCTTCCCCTTTGGGGATCGGTGAACATAAGGGATATCTTTTGAGCTACCACCTCGGGTGGATCCGAAAGGTAAATGGCGTTGTTATAACTCTTACTCATCTTACGTCCATCTGTGCCCGGAACATAAGGCGATTCGGTTAGAAGCGCTTGGGGTTCGGGGAATAAGTCGCCGTAAAGATAATTGAACCTTCTGGCTATCTCCCGAGTTATCTCGAGGTGTGGAAGTTGATCCTTCCCCACGGGAACGTACTTGGCCTTATAGATAAGGATATCCGCCGCTTGAAGGACCGGATAACCCAAAAACCCATAGGTCCCAAGGTCTTTATCTTTAAGCTCTTCTTGTTGATCCTTATAGGTGGGGTTCCTCTCAAGCCATCCAATTGGAGTGATCATGGATAATAAAAGGTGCAACTCCGCATGCTCCTTGACCCAGGACTGGAGGAATAAGGTACTCTTCTCTGGATCAAGCCCCACCGCAAGCCAGTCGATCAGGATCTCCGGGGTGGATTCCTTTATCAGAGAAGGATCCTTATACTCGGAAGTTAAGGCATGCCAATCGGCTATAAAGTAAAAGCACTCATATTGATCCTGAAGCTGGAGCCACTGCTTAAGGGCTCCATGAAGGTGTCCAAGGTGCAACTTTCCCGTAGGTCGCATACCACTTACAACCCTGTCCATCTCCTTCACCCCTCAAAGTGATTCTCCTATAAGAAACTTTACACCGGACTGAATTACAGGGTAAAGAACCCCTCCTATTACACCACTTAAAACCAAGACCAAAAGGATCAGAAAACCATACCTTTCGAGCTTCAAAAGAAGGTAATCCTTGCGCTTGGGCAAAATCCCGTAAAGGATCTTACTGCCATCAAGAGGCGGCACAGGTATGAGGTTAAAAAGGGCTATACCCAAATTGATAACTACCGAAAGCTTTAACATGATCAACAACGGATCAAAAAAAACCAAGGGCAACCCTTTAAGACTTCGATATAAAAAGGCGCACAAAAGGCCAAAAATAAGGTTGGCAAAAGGTCCCGAAAGGGCCACAAGGAGCATGCCCTTTTTGGGATCCCTGAAGTTAAAGGGATTAATCGGAACCGGACGAGCCCACCCTACGGTTTTGGTAAGGAAAAGCACAAGTGTGCCAATGGGATCAAGGTGTTTTATGGGATTTAGGCTCAAACGGCCGAAATATTTGGGGGTAGGATCCCCCATTTTAAAAGCCGAAAGGGCATGGGCATACTCGTGGACGGTTATAGCCCCGAGGATGGGTAGTATTAGAAATAAAATCTGTTGAAGAAAAGATGGCATTTGAGGCAAAATTATCAAAGCTTTCATGAAGAGTCAAATTTAAACACACCTCAAAGGAGTGAAGATGGAGGAAAGGACAATCCCCTATATTGAAGGCGATGGCGTAGGCCCAGATATATGGAGGGCTGCAAAGCTGGTCTTCGATGAGGCCGTAAAAGTGGCTTATGCTGGGAATAAACGTGTCAAGTGGCTTAAAGTTTTGGCAGGAGAAGAAGCCTATAGGGAGACCGGTTCATACTTGCCCGAGGAGACAATCGAAATCCTCAAAACACATAAAATCGGCATAAAGGGACCCCTTACCACTCCCATAGGGGGAGGCATAAGGAGTTTAAATGTGGCCATAAGGCAGATCCTTGACCTTTATGCCTGTATAAGACCCGTGAAGTATATTCCAGGAGTACCGAGCCCTTTGAAAAATCCCGAAAAGGTGGATATGGTGGTGTTTCGTGAAAATACGGAGGATGTTTATGCGGGAATAGAATGGCCCTCGGAAAGTTTTGAGGCCAAAAGGCTTATTCGATTTTTAGAGGAAGAGATGAACCAAAAGATAAACCCCCAAGCAGGAATAGGCCTAAAGATCATAACCCCTTATGGAACGAAAAGGCTCATGAGAATGGCCATAAGGTGGGCCCTTGAACGGAATAGAAAGAGCATCACCATCGTACATAAGGGTAACATCATGAAGTTCACCGAGGGCGCCTTTCGACAATGGGCTTATGAACTCGCCAAGGAGGAATTTGGGGAAAGGGTGATCCTGGAAGAAGAAATCAAAGGAGAAACGAAAGAGGGTAAGCTTATCATCAAGGACCGTCTGGCCGATGCCATGTTCCAGCAGGTCCTTTTAAGGCCCGATGAATACGACGTAATCGTCACCCCAAACCTCAACGGCGATTACCTCTCCGAGGCCCTTGCAGCCATGGTAGGAGGGGTTGGGATGGTCCCCGGGGCAAATGTGGGGGATGAGGTGGCCATTTTTGAAGCCACACATGGCACAGCCCCCAAATACGCAGGCAAAGACATGGTGAACCCAACCTCCCTGATCCTTTCAGGGGCTATGATGTTCGAACATATGGGGTGGAAGGAGGTCTCCGAGCTCATCCTGAAAGCCATAGAAAAGACCATAAAGGAAAAGATTGTAACCTACGATTTGGCTCGTCAAATGGAAGGCGCTCAAAAAGTGGGGACTATGGGTTTCGCTCAGGCGGTGGTAGAAAGACTCAAATGAAGATGTTACTTCTTGTGGGAACTCTCCATAGGGTAAAAGAGGCTTCTCGGCCCCTTGAAGAGTTTCTTGCTCATCATAAACCTAACCTTATAAGCGTGGAGATAAGCCCTTATGGCCTTTCTTTTCGAAAAAGGAAAAGGGAGCTTATTCCGAAATTACCTTTTCCCCTTAGGCTTTTTCTGGAAATCCCTTACGAATATGAAGTGGCAAAAGAATACGCCTTAAAACACCAAATCCCGGTCCTTCCTATTGACCTTTGTTATTGGTCAAAAAGGTTCTTGCGGGATGCTTCTTATCTTTTGAAAAACCCCTGGATCGTAGAAGTCCCCCCTTCTTTCGAGGGAAATATGGGCTTTGCCAAAAAAGCCTGGAATGACAAGACCTTCGGTATGCTTATTGCAAGGAGACTCAATCCAAAAAGGGAGAGGGCTTTGGCCTTAAGGATAAGAAAGCTCTTCCATCATCATCCAAAAAGGATGATTCATATAGGGGGATGGATCCATATGCTCGATGTTCCTGGAACCCTTTACCATTTTCTAAAGGACCTTGACCCCACACGCTTTTTGATCTTGCCCCAAGAAAAGGGATAGATGGCTTTTTTGATAACCTTCCTCATATCCTATGCCCTTTTACACCTTTATGTGCTTAAGGGATTTGGGACTTTATTCCGGTTTCCCTTCCCTTTTTATCTTACTTTTTTACTCCTTTATCTTTCACCCCTTTTTAGCCATTGGGCTTTGAAGAAGGGATTGCTAAAAATGGGACAAATCCTTTATATAACTGGCTTCACCTGGATGGCTTTTTTGTTTCTCTCAAGCTGTGTCTTTTTAACATTAGATCTTTTGCGCCTTTTTTATCCCTTAGAGAGAAAAGCGGGGGGCTTTGTAGCCTTGTTTTTCAGCCTTTGTGCCCTCTCTTACGGCTTTTTCGAGGCCCAAAGGCCCCAGGTAAAAACACTGACCATTAAAAGTCCCAAGATCTCAAGAGCTATAACTATTGGGGTTATCTCGGATCTTCATTGCGGACCGGTGGTTAAAGGGGAAAGGCTCAAGCGTCTGCTTTACCCCCTTATGGAAGTAAAACCCGATTTAATCCTCTCCCCAGGTGACCTTCTCGATAGCGAACCCTGGGATGATCTCTCTTCCCTCCGAGAACTTAAAGCTCCACTTGGAAAATTCACCGTCCTTGGAAACCATGAAGGATATATGGGACCTGATAAGGCTCAGAGACTCCTTGAGGAGATGGGCTTTAAAGTGCTAAGGAACGAGAGGATAAAGGTAGGCCAAATAACCCTTATAGGGGTTGATGATCCCCATGTCCGGGGGAAGTTAGCGGATGAGAAAGCGCTTCTTAAGAAAGAGGGCTTTGTGATTTTATTGAAGCATAGACCTTCTCCTCCGAAGGAGGGAAAATTTGACCTTCAACTCTCGGGTCATACTCACGGGGGGCAGATTTTTCCCTTTAATTTGTTTGTGAAGTTTTTTTACCCAAAAACAGAAGGACTTAAACCACTCAAGGGAGGAGGGTTACTCTATGTAACACGAGGTACTGGTACTTGGGGACCTCCAGTGAGGTTTTTGGTTCCGCCTGAAGTTACAATAATCAAACTCGAAGATTCCGCTTGAAATTTCTTCGCACCAATAGTATAAGCTTCGGGAACAAGGAGGGAATATGAGGGTACGTAAACAGATATTTAGAGCCTTAAAAAAGAAACCCATGACCTTTTGGGAACTTATAAACTTTCAGGATTCTCACATTGCGGAATTTACAAAAACGCTGAAAGAACTTATGGAAGAGGGAACCATCGAGTACAAGGATCATAAATTTTATCTTTCGAAAGACGTTCCCTTAAGGGCAAAAGAACCCGTCTTATGCCCCATTTGCGGGATAGGGGTAAAGTTGCAGGGGTTTTTTTTGGAAGTGTTTAAACAATTTGTGGAAGATACAAAAGATAGACCCCTTCCCAAAAGCGATTACGATCAAGGTTTCGTTAGACCGGAGGATACTATTTCTCGGGTGGCCTTCATGTACGAGAGGGGCGATTTAGAGGACCAAGAGATCTTCATTTTAGGCGATGACGATCTTTTGAGCGTGGCCATAGGGCTTACCGGAATGGCGAAAAGGGTAACGGTGGTGGAGATAGATCAAAGGATCGTGAACTTTATAAGGAATTTCTGTGAAAGAAAGGGAATTAACTGGATCGTGGTTTGTGAATACAATGCCCTGAAGGAATTACCGCCGGAGGAAAAGGGAAAGTATGACGTATTTATCACCGACCCCGTTGAAACCTCGAAGGGCTTGAAATTATTTGTGGGAAGGTGTATCGAAGCCTTAAAGGGAAAAGGCTCGGTGGGTTATATGGGGCTGACTCATAGAGAAGCTTCCTTGAACAAATGGTGGGAATTTGAGAGGTTTTTAATAGAAGCCGGTTTTGTGATAACGGATATCTTGAGGGATTTCTCCGTTTATCCTGAAAGGGAAAACATGTGGGAGGAGTTCTATAAGACTTACGAACTTATGAAGTGGTTGCCCTTAAGCATACCCGATACGGATTGGTATAAATCATCCTTTATAAGGTTTGAAGCTGTAACGGAGCCGAAACTTCCGGAATTTGATCCTCCTCGAAGCCCAAAGGAGCTCTATCTTGACGAGGAGGCTTGGGCAACGCCCAAAACACCCCGTACGATGGAGGAAAACCTATGAAAAGGTCTCTGGTGTTTTTGTCACTGTTGTTTCTTTTAGGAAGTTCCTGCACCTTAAGGATTCATGAGGCCACCATAAGCCCTCCCCCACCACCTCCTCATCTAGGACCACCTCCTTGGGCTCCTGCACCGGGATATAGGTACGTTTATCGTTACCGTTATTATCCGTCTCTGGAGATTTACGTGGACATCGATCGAAACCTCTATTTCTACTTCTATATGGATAAGTGGTATTGTAGTCCCACTCCACCTCCTCATGTAAAGATCAAGGGCGAATACGTGATCCTTGAAATGGGAACGGATACCCCTTATCTCTACCATAAAGAGGTGATAAAGTATTATCCTCCTAAAAAGGGAAAGCGTAAACCTCAGTAAGGGCTTTTGTTGGAGATCAAGCTTGTTGGAAGTGCTCTCAAAACGGAGCAATATCCTAAGGGAATACTTCCAGAAGTAGCCTTTGCTGGAAGGTCAAATGTAGGCAAATCCTCCCTTCTTAATACCCTCTGGGGAAAGAAGGGATTTGCTCGAGTAAGTTCAACCCCTGGTAAGACCCGAACCATCAATTTTTACGAAGTGGAAAACTCTTATTATTTCACTGATCTTCCCGGTTATGGCTATGCCAAAGTCCCACTTATAATGCGAAAACATTGGACAAAAGCGATCGAAGAGTATTTTCGCACCAGAGAAAACCTTCGGGCCGTTGTATTAATCATGGACTCCACCTTAGGACCTACTGAGCTTGACATTCAGATGATAAATTGGCTTAAGGCCCTTAGGCCTGACCTTCCCATCATCCCTGTTTTAACAAAAGCAGATAAGGCCTCGCAGAAAGAGATCTATTCCGCTTTAAATCGGTCTAAAGAGCTCCCCTTTAAGATAGAACCCATTCTCTTTTCGGCTAAAACGGGGCAGGGAAAGGATAAGTTGTGGAAGGTTTTATTCCACCTTCTTCAAGGAAAAACGCCCCTCTGAAAAGATTAGATAATTTCCCTCTCGGAAGCTTCCCACGTTAAAATAGAACCGTCCCTCATATTCCACAAAATCAGGCATATGGCTATGAGCCATAATCACCGCGTCAAAACCCTCTTTCAGTCTTTTAAGGGCATAGGTTCTTAAACGGTTTTGAAGGTTCTCTTGAGGGCCTTTTCTTTTTGACCGAGAAGCCCAAAAAAAACCTATGGGAATAACCACCCGAGGACCAAGGAACCTCAGAAGGGAACACGTGAGGGAGTTTTTGAGAAAAAGAGAGGGTAAACAGTGAGGAAATCCGGAGTCCCTATCACCATGGGCCAAAAGGACCCTTAATCCCTCAAGTTCCATGGCGTTTTCCCAGCGGTAATTTTCCACTTTCACCCCAAAAAGCTCCCCTTTGAGCCCGAAATCGTGATTGCCCTCAAGGAATACGATGCGCGTCCTGTTTTTATAAAGACTTAAAAAAACCCCTTTCAAATCCCCATAAAGTAACTCGAGTTTTCTTTGATCCTGGAAACCGAACCAGAAATCGAAAAAATCCCCTAAAATAACAAGCCCCGAAGGAGGCTTCTCTATAAGCCTCTTAAAGTTCTCCCACGCCCCATCTTTCCGATAAGGGTTAAGATGGGCATCCCCAAGGAAAAGCCACGTCACGATATCTTAAAACCCCGCCTCTTTAGATAATCGGAAAGGGCCTCCTGCCAAGGTCGCATTTTTATTCCGGCTTCTCTCTCCAATTTCTCCTTGGAGAGCACCGAAAAAATCGGCCTTCTCGCGGGACGGGTGAGGTCTGCCGAAAGAATAGGAACCAGTTCTACATCGTTCTTTCCTATTTGCCTCAATATCTCCTTGGCAAACTCATACCATGAACACTGTCCGCTATTGGAGACGTGATAAATCCCCCACACATCCCTTTTTAGCAATTCCCCTATCACTTGGGCTAAATCAATGGTATAAGTGGGAGAACCGATGAGGTCCTCCACCACCTCTATTCTCCCTTTCCCCTGGTCAGCGAGGTTAAGGATAGTGTCAACGAAGTTCCGCCCATGAGGACCGAATAGCCATTGGGTTCTCACGATCAAATAATCATCCGAATGTTCCTGAACATAACGTTCTCCTAAAAGTTTACTTTCACCATACACATTTAGGGGATTGGGTTGATCCTCTTCTCTATAAGGAGTTTCCTTTTTGCCGTCGAATATATAGTCACTGCTTATATAGACCACCTTGGCTTTGACTAAACTTGAAGCCTTCGCCACGTTTTTCGCTCCTTCGGCATTCACAGAAAAGGCAAGCTGTGTCCGTCTTTCACAAGCGTCAACATCACTGTAACCAGCAGCGTTAATCACAACCTGAGGCATCAAGTCCTTAAAGACCCGCTTAACCGTCCCATAAGCGGTAACATCAAGCTCTTCACGGTCAAGGGGAATGACCTCATACGACTTAGAAAGGACCTCCACCAGGGCTCCTCCCACAAGCCCCTTAGCCCCTATGATGGCGACTTTTCCTCTTTTTTCCATCTCTCCCTGCCCCCTTACTTAGGAGATTATACTTATCTTAAAAGCTCAGGATATCGCAACCTTAAAAGTTCAAATGCCGCAAGAACAAGGGCATGATCGATTTTGCCCGAAGCCATATCTTTTAATACCTGATCAAGGGGCATTTTTACAAGCTCTATCTCCTCACTTTCTTCAGGAAGTGGATCCCCCACCTTCTCCAATTCTGTTGCCAAAAACACGAAAAAGCGATTGTTAAATAGTGCCGGCTGGGGCCTTAAAACCCCGAGAAGTTCCATTTTATTCGCCTTAAAACCGGTCTCCTCCTGCAATTCCCTAAGTGCTGCTTCAAAGGGATCGTCCTCATCCATTATTCCACCCGGTATCTCAAGGCTCATCTCCTCACTTCCATGACGGAATTGCCTTACCAAAACCACTTCCTCGTTCAAAAGGGGTATTATCCCCACCCAATCCCTTGTCTCGATCTGGTAAAACTCGTGGGGTTTACCTGTTTTTGGGGAAAGGAACTCCTTCACTTTAAGCTTAAAAAGTCTACAACTAAAGGCCTCTCTCACCCCCAATAATCTCCATTCTTTGACCATTTTACGCTCCGAATTTCTTCAACTTAAGAGCAGAAGCCAAAACCAAGGGCATCACCTCAACGGCCCGAAAAAGGCCCAAGGCCCCCCGAGAACAGGCCCTTTCGGTAAACTCCGTTACTTCATCCGGACGTTCATAGGGGGAACGAAGCGCAAAGGGACAGGGATGCCAACTGTGCCCCTTAAGAAAGGAGGGCGTCGAATGATCCGAACAAAGAACGATCACCTCCGGGGAAAGCTCAAACAAGACCGAACTCGTCCGGTCCAACTCCTCTATCACCCTGACCTTGCCCTCAAAATCGCCATCCTCGCCTCGGCTATCCGTTTCCTTTATGTGAACGTAAAAGAAATCGTACTCTTTATGGAAATTGAGCCTCAAGGTCTCAAAAAGGTCCCCTATCCTCTCCTCAGTCTTCAGAATCTCCATCCCCAAAAGACGGGCTATCCCCTTATACATGGGATAAGAGGCTATACAGGCTGATTTAAGTTTATAAAGGTCATATAGTGAGGGCATCTCGGGCATTTGGGAAAAACCCCGAAGGAGAATCCCATTAGCCGGGTACTCGTCTTTCAAGACCTCACGCGCCCTTCGGGAAAACTCCTTGACCACCGAAACCATTCGTTCGGCCCTTTCATCAAGTGCAGAAGGTTCAAGGGGCTTTAGGCCTTCTTTCTGGGGGTCCGTATCAGTCAAAAGATCCGAAAGCCCCCCCCCGGAGAATTTCACCACAAACCGATGTTCTTTCCCTGATTCGATCTCGATCTTCACCCCTTGGACTTCGGGAATGGCTTTTCTTAGTTTTTCGCAAAGCCTTCGGTTCTCCTCAGTAGGGATCCTTTGGGCCCTTCTATCCAAAATCCTTCCGTCTTCCGAGAAGGTCGCAAAATTCCCCCTCGCTACCACCTCCCCACCTCTAACTTCCATACCGAGTCCAAGGGCCTCAAGTATCCCTCTTTTTATCTGATACTGGAGAGGATCATAACCAAATAAAGCCAGATGTCCAGGACCACTTCCAGGTGTTATACCAGGAGAAACGGGTATGGTAAGACCACATATGCCTTCTTTAGCTATACGGTCCAGGTTCGGTTTTCTCGCTGCCTCAAGTTCTGTCTTTCCTTCGATAGGCACCCCTCCAACTCCATCTATGACAACAAAGACTATTTTTGAAGGGGTCTCCACAATTAGGTCCTTTAAAACCTCCTGAGGAAACATATTTTCCTCCTTTTAAGACTTAAAGGTATGAAAGGGCGCGCTCTCTAGCTAAGCTTAGGGCCTTTTCCAAATCTTCACCAAGAAGCAAAAAACCGAGGAAAAACCCCACCAAGGCCTCCTGAACCTCCTCCACATCCTCCCCTTCTCCTGAAATGGTGAACTCTTCCCCTTCGTGATAAACCGTAACCCCCTTTTTGCCTCGGTTTAAGAGCACTGTCTTGACCTTTTTGAGGACCGTCTCCAGCGATTCATTAAACATCATCAAGTCCCTATCCCTCACAAAAAGAAGGTCTATCCCTTGAATTATCTCGCTCTCCTTGAAGTTTCCAAAATAAAGGGAATCGCATTCCAAACTAAGGGGAACCTTTCCCAAAAGGTCCTCCTTCACCTTCTTTATGAAAAAAGCCCCTTCTTGCTGAGGAAAGGGCAGAAGGTGAACCCATCTCGCCTGCCTGAGAAAAGAAATATCCACCTCTGAGGGGCTGATCCTGAAGGAATCCTCCGGAAACAAAACCCTTATCCTTCCCACCCCTTTTACGAGGATACGATAAAGGACGCTCGTGTTTTTCCTTCGAATTATATGACCCACATCCCCTTTCCCGAACCTATTAACAAACTCATCCCCCTCCCTGTCCCTTCCCAAGGTTCCGGCAATTCCCACATTAAAGTCCAAGTCCTTAAGGTAAAAAAGGGGAAGAGCCACTCCCGCAGGCCTTACCGACTTGAACTCTCCAAATACCATAAGCCTTTCCTTAAGAAGCCACCTGTCCTTGTCCTTCCACCATACCTCATCACCCACCTTAAGCCCGAGATCCTCAAGGTAAAGGGGATCCCTCACCTCATAAACGTACTCAATCCCTAAAGGACCGAATCCCAAAACGTCAAAGGTCTTCTTCAAATCGCCCTCCTATCCTTTCCGGTAAACTAAGGCCTGGCAGGTAGCAATTAAGTTGCCATCCTGATCAAAGGCCTGTATAAAATAGGTCCCAAGCCTCTTGCTTAAATGGACCTCCTTAGCTTCAGCCCGAAGGTAACCGGGAATACGGGGGGCTTGGTGGAAGGTTATGTTCATGTTCAAGGCCAAAGCGGTAACGCCGTGAGAGTTTGAAGCCAGTTCAAAGGCCGCATCAATCAGGGAAAAAATGGCCCCTCCGTGAACTAAACCGTGAATATTCTTGAGCTCCTCCGAAAGGGGCATCTCCACCAGGGCATAACCCTCTTTAACTTCAAGGACTTGGACGCCAAGTTTTTTCAAATAAGCCTCGTCCTTCGCCTTTTCCTTAAGCTCCTCAATAAAGTTACCCATAGCTATGTAACCCCGAAAGCAAATAATTTACTCCCACATAAGTAAAGATGACCGAAGCAAAACCTATTACCGACAACATCGCCATCCTTTTCCCTCTCCATCCCCTCATCAAACGGGCATGAAGCCATCCCGCATAGATGAGCCACGTTATCAAAGACCAAGTCTCCTTCGGATCCCAAGCCCAATACCTTCCCCACGCATAATGGGCCCAAGCAGCTCCGGTGATGATCCCGAGGGTCAAAAATAGGAAACCCAAGACTATGGCCTTGTAAGTGCCTTCCTCAAGGATTTCCTCGGATGGCCAGAAATGACCTCCCTTATTTTTCCCCAACAGATAGATAAGGCTCAACAAAAACCCAATCCCTACCCCACCATAGCCTAAAAAACAGGTTATCACATGCAAGTAAAGCCAAAAACTCTGAAGAGCAGGAACAAGGGGCTTTGGCGAACGATCCATCCCCACTAAAAGGGGTATTAAAAGTAGCAAGGAACAAAAAAGGGAAGAAAGAAAACCAAAAAGCCCCCATTTATACTTTCGGGAAAAGAAAAAGAGGTAAAAGAGGCTCAAAACCCACGAGAAAAAGACCAACGATTCATACATATTGGCCAAAGGAGGATAGGGGAAGCCCATAAGGTGCGTCTCCCACCACCTCAAAAGCATCCCTAAAAGAAGTGCTACAAAGCCTCCCAAAAACAGAAAATAGGCTATTTTTCTGAAACCCTCTCTTTTTAAAGAGAAAATCCACAAGGCGGTGGAGCCAACGTACAACAGAAGGGCCAGATCAAACAGCTTGAGATTCATAGCCAATGTTTATCAGACATTGAAAAGAGCGTCAACGGTCACTATAATCCTTTGTGAAAACTTCTTTAAAATTCGGGAGAAAGGGGAGATGTTTATCGATCCGAAGAAGAAGTTCGACGTTCGTAACATCCAAAGGAATCTAAGAGATGGGGTTTTGACCCGAGAGGAATACGAGGAGTTTCTGCGAAACCTGCCTGATGTTTCTCATAAGGTTTATCGCGAAGGAAAGGCGAATGGGAAAAAGGGTTCTGGTGACTGATATTGGGGGAACCAATATAAGAATCGCTTCCCTAAAAGACGGGGAGATGGAGGCTCTTCTTTTTTGTCACTCAATAGGCGATCTGCCCCCTCGGGAAGGGATCGAATTTTTGAAAAACAAGATCTTTCGATTTGCCTGTGATGGAAATGTAGAAGCAGTGGTGATGGGCTTTCCGGGTTTAGTGGACTATAAGGGAACGCTTCATCATGCGCCAAACCTTAAAGCCTATGAGGGCATTAATTTAAAGGAAGCTTTTTTCGGATTGGGTTTTAAAGTTTTTTTTGAAAACGATGCCAATTTATATGCTCTTGGAGAAGGCTTTAAGGGCGGGGCCAAGGGGGCCAAAAACTATTGTTGTTTGACCCTGGGTACGGGGGTTGGAAGTGGGGTGGTGATCGACGGAAGACTCCTCAAAGGCTCAAGAGGGGTTGCTTCGGAGATAGGACACATGACCATTAAACTTGACGGAGCCCCTTGCAGTTGTGGCTCAAAGGGGTGTCTGGAAGCCTATTGTTCGGGGACGGCCATTTTAAAGATGGCCAGAGAAAGGGGGCTCAACGTGGAATCGGCCCAGGAGGTGGCCTGCCTTGCGGAGATGGGTTCGGAAGAGGCACTGTCTGTCTTTGAAGAGATGGGAAAGTACTTAGGAGCGGGGTTGGCCAATATAGTGAATATTTTCAACCCTGAGGTAATCCTCATAGGGGGAAAAGTGAGCCAGGCGTTTCCGTTTTTCATCGATAAAGCCCTTGAAACCATGTCGGAGATGGCCTTTTCTTATCCTGTAAGAAACGTGATAGTGAAAAAGGCCACTTTGGGCGATATGGCGGCCTTATGGGGTGGTTGGGCCTTGGTGATGGGAGACCATGCAGTTTGAAAAGGACTATTACAAGATACTCGGAGTCCCCAGGAACGCCACTCAGGAGGAGATAAAAAGGGCCTATAGGCAACTGGCCCTAAAGTACCATCCCGATCGCAACCCTGGAGACAAAGAAGCCGAAGAAAAATTCAAAGAAATAGCTGAGGCCTATGAGGTATTGAGGGACCCGGAAAAACGAAGGCTTTACGACCTTTATGGGACAAGGGCGGTAAGGGAATCAACGGGCTTCAGGGGGTTTGATACAGTTGATGACATCTTTTCGACCTTCAGGGATCTTTTTGAGGAATTCTTCGGTTTTTCCACAAGAAGACCTTCTCCAGAAAAAGGAGAGGACCTTCGGTATGACCTCACTTTAACCTTAATAGAGGCAGTCAAAGGGACCACAAAGACCATAAAGATCCCCAAGGAGATGAATTGTCCTCGTTGTAACGGTTCGGGCTTGGAACCTGGTACAAGCCCCGAAGTGTGTCCTTCCTGTTATGGAAAAGGCCATGTCACAAGATCCCACGGTTTTTTCACCTTGACTACCACCTGCTCAAGGTGTGGAGGAACAGGGAGGATCATCACCAACCCTTGTGTCCAATGTAGGGGAGAAGGGGTTGTCCTTGGAGAAAAGGAGATAAGGCTTGACATTCCTGCAGGGGTTTATGAAGGATTGAGGCTTAAAGTAGAAGGGGAAGGAAAGGAAGGAAGATGGGGAGGCCCCCCTGGGGATTTGTATGTTTACATCCACGTTAAGCCTGATGAGAGGTTTGAAAGGAGGGGAAACGACATCATCTATCGTTTGGCCATACCTTTTCCCTTAGCTGCTTTAGGAGGGGAGGTGGAGATCCCCACCCTGGAAGGCCCCACAAAAATCACGATCCCCCCGGGCATTCAGCCCAATGAGACCTTAAGGCTCAAGGGGAAAGGAGTACCGAGACTTGACGGAAGAGGAAGGGGAGATTTGGTCGTGGAAGTGACCATCAAGGTACCCAAAAAACTCACCAAGAGGCAAAGGGAGCTTCTGGAAGAGCTTCTGGCCCTGGAGGAGGAAAAGGAAGAAGGTGGAAAGGGATTTTTCAAGAATCTCTTCGGAAGAACTTAAGATCAAGTGTCCCACTTGTGGAAAGGAGACCACCTGGGAAGGTAATCCTTGGAGGCCCTTTTGTTCGGAAAAATGTAAACTCATAGACTTAGGAAAGTGGCTTTTAGAGGAGTATAAAATCCTGGAAGGCAAAGATGAGGAGGATAAAAGCTCAGGAGATTGAGGAAAAGGTAAAGGAGCTTTTTATAGAGTCCAATCTGAGCCTTGGCCCTGGAGTTCTTTCGGCCCTTGAAAGGGCCTATTATGAGGAAACTTCTTCCCTGGGGAAGGAGGTCATAAGGGAACTTCTTGAAAATGCTCAAGTGGCGATGGAGGAAAGAATACCTTTATGCCAGGACACGGGGCTTCCTGTGGTGTTTTTGGAAGTTGGAACTGAGGTTTTAATAGAAGGGGATTTAAAAGAAGCTATAAGAAGGGGGATAAAAAGGGGAACCGAGGAGGGATTTTTGAGGTTCTCGGTGTGCGAGCCTTTTACTCGTAAAAACACCTGGAGTAATGATCCGGTCGTTCATTTTGACCTCGTTCCGGGCGATAAAGTGAGAATCATACTCCTTTCGAAAGGGGGAGGAAGCGAAAACTCAAGTAAAGCCCTCGTTTTATCCCCTTGGGCGGGAAAGGAGGGGATAAAAAGGTTAGTACTACAACTCATAGAGGAAGCGGGGCCAAATCCGTGTCCCCCCCTTATTGTGGGCATAGGAATAGGTGGAAACCTTGAGGGGGCCTCGGTTTTGGCTAAAAAGGCTCTTTTAAGGCCCATTGGGACTTATAATCCTGATCCTCAACTTGCGAGCTTCGAAAAAGAACTCCTTTCCCAAATAAACGACCTTGGAATAGGCCCCCAAGGTTATGGGGGAGGGATAACCGCCCTTGCGGTTCACGTTGAAATGGCCCCCTGTCACATAGCCTCTCTTCCCGTGGCAATTAATTTACAGTGTCATTCCCACAGGTGGAAGGAGGCTATTTTATGAGCTTAAAAATTAAAATCCCTTTAACCGAAGAAATTGTTCTTAAACTCCGGGCAGGTCAAAGGGTTTTTTTAAGTGGCACCATTTACACCGCAAGGGATGAAGCTCATCGGAGGCTTTCTGAGCTTATCGAAAAGGGCAATCCTCTGCCTTTTAACCTAAAGGGAAATGTCATTTATTACGCAGGTCCTTCTTCAACCCCTCCTGGGAAGGTAATAGGTTCCATAGGTCCTACCACTTCAAGCCGCATGGATCCCTTCACCCCCAAACTCCTTCAACTGGGCTTAAAGGGTACAATTGGAAAGGGAAAAAGGTCGGACGAGGTGAAAAAGGCCCTTGTTGAGTTTCGAGCCATTTACTTCGGAGCAACCGGAGGAGCAGGAGCGCTTTTGTCAAGATACGTGAAAAGGGCCCGAGTTTTGGCTTTTCCGGAATTAGGGCCTGAGGCCATAATGGCCTTAGAAGTCGAGGATTTCCCTTTGGTGGTAATTAATGATGCCTATGGAGGGGATCTTTTCCTTGAAAGAGAAAAGTGGAGGAGATGACTTTGTCAAAACCGACCTTTTTAAAGGACATTTTAGGGGATCTCTCAAAATCATTGGGTTTTAAGCTTGAAAACGTCAGTTCCAAAGTCCTTGAGGCTTGGCGGGAAACAACAGGAGAGATTATTTCAAAAAATACTTGTCCCTATTCCTTTAAAAAGGGAATCTTGAAGGTCATATGTTCAAGTCCCCACTGGGCCTTTGAACTCAACATGTTGAAGGAAGACCTTAAAGAGAAGCTCAATCAGAGGCTTGGAGAGGGGAAGATAAGGGACATAAGGTTTTTGGTGGGGGAGATAAGTTCTCCCTCTTTTAAAAGAGAAGAAGAGATAAAAATTGAGCTTGATCCTCAGGAAATGGAAACGATCCTCTCCCCCCTTAAAGACGAAGACTTAAAGAAAACCGCTTTAAAGATCCTTGAGGGGATAAAGAGAAACCTCAAACGCAAGCCTTAATCGAGTCATAAACTGCCTCAATCAGAATTGTAAGCTCCCATTCGCTTATCGAAAGGGGAGGCATTAAGATGATTACATCTCCAAGGGGCCTTATTATAACCCCCCTTTTTCTCGCCTCAAGTACCACTTTTTGCCCTACCTTTTTCTCCGGAGGGAATGGATTTTTGGTGGAAGGATCTTCAACCAGTTCAATTCCCACCATGAAGCCCTTCTGCCTTATATCCCCCACATGATCCAATTCCCAAAATCTCTTAAGCTCTTTTTCCAAAAGGCGGATCTTGCTCTGAAGCTTCTCCAAAACCCCTTCTTTCTCGAACACTTCAAGGCTCCCTAACGAAGCGGCACAAGCCAGAGGATTACCCGTATAAGTATGCCCGTGGAAAAAGGCCTTGAACTCCTGGTATTCGCCCAAAAAGGCTTGAAAGATCTCCTCTTTCGCCAGGGTTACACCCAGAGGCAAGTACCCTCCGGTTAACCCCTTGGAAAGGCACATCAAATCGGGCTTAACCTCCTCATGGTCACATGCAAACATCTTGCCCGTCCGACCAAAGCCCGTAGCCACCTCATCGGCTATGAATAAAACTCCGTACTTCTTACAAAGCTCCCAGGCCTTCTTCAGGTAAGTAGGAGGCTGAACGATTATGCCCGCTGCCCCTTGAACGATGGGCTCAATGATGAAGGCAATGGTCTCATCCGCGTGTTCTTTCAGAGCCCTTTCCAAATCCTCAAGGCATAAAAGACCACACTGAGGATAAGTCTTTTTAAAAGGACATCTATAGCAGTAAGGGGCCTCAACCCTTATTACGGGGAAAAGAAGCGGCGAATAGGGCTCTTGATAAATGGGAATTCCCCCTAAGCTCATGGCACCTATCGTATCACCGTGATAAGCCCCCTTCAGGGCGATGAACTTTGTCCTCTGCTTTTCCCCCCGATAATACCAATACCCACGGGCCATCTTAATGGCCACCTCAACAGAAGTGGCGCCATTGTCAGAATAAAACACCCTGGTTAACCCATCGGGGGCCATTTCAACCAGTTTTTTCGCCAACAAAATTCCTGGAGGATGGGAAAGCCCGAGAAAAGTAGTATGGGCCACTTTTTCAAGCTGTTCTTTTATGGCGCGATCGATAAAGGGATGCCTATGGCCGTGAACGTTACACCATATGGATGAGACCCCATCTATGTATCTTTTTCCATATATGTCAATGAGGTAAACGCCCTCAGCCCTGTCGATAATAAGGGGATCAGATTCAAACCAATCCTTCATTTGGGTAAAGGGATGCCACAAATAAGTCTTGTCCCACTCTTTTAGCTTCTCAAGCTTCTTCATTCTTCCCTCCCTCTAAATAATTCCCAAACGTTTACCCGCTTCCTCAAGAGCAAAAAGGGCCCTTTCGATATCGCTTTCGGTATGAAGGGCCGAAATGGAAAACCTGAGCCTTGAAGTCCCAGGAGGTACCGTAGGTGGCCTTATCCCCTGAACATAAATGCCCATCTCAAAAAGAGCGGCAGAAAGTTTCATGGTCAATTCATCATCCCCTATCACAATAGGAACAATAGGGGTCTCCCCAAGAACTTTAAAACCAAGCCTTTTTACCCCCTCTCGAAAAAGATGGGTATTTTTCCAAAGTTTTTCTCTTCTCCAGGGCTCTTCTTTGAGGACCTTTAAGGCCTCCTTAACCATTCTTACTACCACCGGAGGCAACGAAGTAGTATACATGAAGGTCCTTGCCCGATTGAGAAGGTACTCCACTAAAACGTTCTCCCCTGCCACAAAGGCCCCCATTATCCCCAAGGCCTTTCCCAAGGTCCCCATTTGCACATCGATCTGACCTAAAAGGTCAAAATGTTCGGCAATCCCTCTGCCCTCCTTTCCCAAAACCCCTGTGCCATGAGCATCATCTATGACTAAAATAGCCCCATACCTGTCTGAAAGCCCTTTAAGCTCTCTCAAAGGAGCAATATCCCCTTCCATGCTGAAAACGCTATCACTTACAATGAGCTTCCTTCGGTGATTAGAGCGTTTGAGAAGGTCCTCTAAGTGATTCATATCCCGGTGCTTATAAACCCATACCTCAGCCCGAGAAAGCCTCGCGCCATCGATTATCGAGGCATGATTAAACTGATCGCTCAAGATCAAATCTCCCTCTCCTACTAAAGTCGTTAAAATCCCCAAATTGGCCATATACCCAGTGGAAAAAAGCAGAGCTCTTTCGGTGCCCTTAAGCTTTGAAAGCTCCTCTTCAAGCTCTTGGTGAATTAAAAAGCTTCCCGCAATAGACCTTGAAGATGGTGCCCCTGCTCCCCATTTTTCTAAAACCTCTAAGACCACTTTCTTAAAGCGCTCCGAACGGGATATACCAAGATAATCATTGGAACAGAATAAAATGACCTCCTTCCCGTCAATTAAGGCTTTAACCCCTTTAAGGTCCTCAATCCACCTTAAAAACCTCCTCCGCCCAATCCGAGAAAGTTCAAAAAGCTCTTCCTTGAGATAATCCAACTTACCCATCGTCTATCTCAAGCTCAAGATCCGAAAGCATCTTAAGATCCATCTCATAGGGACGCCCTTGGGTCGTAAGATAGTTCCCAATCATAAGCCCATTGGCCCCACAGAGAATCCCTAAAACCTGAAGATCCCTAAGCCCATAAGCTCGACCTCCAGTAAGCCTTATTTCCTTGGAAGGAAGAACAAGCCGGAAAAGCGTAACGGTTTTTAAGAACTCAACGGGAGTCAAGGAGTTTTGGCCCTCAAGCTTTGTACCCGGAATGGGATGGAAAAAGTTCAAGGCCACCGAATCAACATCAAGCTCCCGAAGCTTTAAGGCCAATTCTAACCTCTCCTCCCTTCCCTCCCCAAGCCCAATTATCCCCCCGGAACAGACACTAAGCCCTGCCTCCTTCGCACAAAGGATCGTCTCTATTTTCTCCTGGATGGAATGAGTCGTACAAACCTTGGGAAAATAGGAAGGGGAAGTCTCAAGGTTATGATGATACCGCGAAAGCCCAACCTCTTTTAAAGCCTTAGCCCTTTTAAGATCCAAAAAACCAAGGGAGGAACAAACCAAAAGCTCCGTCTCCTTCCTTATCAATTCAACGGCTTTTAACACCTTATCAAAATCCCTATGAGACAAAGCCCTCCCACTTGTCACAATGGAAAACCGCCTTGCCCCCATAAAGGAAGCCTTCTTGGCCTCCTCCAAAATCCTTTCGGGATCAAGAAGCGAATAAACCTCAACCTGAGCTTGATTGTGAAGGGATTGAGCACAAAAGGCACAATCCTCAGAACATCGACCCGACTTGGCATTGAGAATCGAACATAACATCACCCTCTTCCCAAAATACCTCTCCCTTAAAGCGGTGCCCTCACTTATTAACCGCACAAGATCCCACTCAAAAACCTCTAAATACCCCCTGTCCATTAAAGAAAAATCTACCGGACCCTCTCCATTTTTGTCAACCTAATTAACGATAATTGGTTTACATTTGACTTTTTCTTTGGGGTCTTTTAAAGTTTAGGGGAGGTTTGGGATGGTGGATTTTGAGAAGGCCAAGCGTTTTTTGCCAGCTGGGGTTAATAGTCCAGTCCGAGCCTTTCGGGCTGTAGGTGGTGAGCCCTTTTTTGTGGTGAGGGGTTTGGGGGCTCGGGTTTTTGATTCTCAAGGAAGGCAATACCTTGATTACATCTGTTCTTGGGGGGCTTTGATTTTAGGGCATTCGGATCCGAGGATCGGTTCGGTCTTAAGGGATCAGCTTGAAAGGGGTACAAGTTATGGGCTTTTGAACCCTTGGGAGGTTGAGCTTGCCGAAAAGCTTGTAAAGCACGTTCCTTCCTTGGAGATGGTGAGGCTTCTCAACTCAGGAACCGAAGCCACTATGACCGCCATAAGGCTTTCTCGAGCCTTTACGGGGAGAAAGAGGTTTATCAAGTTTGAGGGGTGTTATCATGGGCATTCGGATGGTCTTTTGGTTCAAGCCGGCTCAGGGGCTTTGACCTATGGGGTTCCTTCAAGTGGAGGGGTACCTGAGGAGTATGCTTCGCTTACTTTAGTTGCTCCCTACAATGATCTTGATTTGGTTGAAGCCCTTTTTAAGAAGTATCCCGGGGAGATTGCTTCAGTTATAGTGGAACCAGTATGTGGGAACATGGGGGTGGTGTTTCCAAGGGAGGGTTTTCTTCAAGGGCTCAGGGAGCTATGTACGAAAAACGGAGCCCTTTTGATATTTGACGAGGTCATAACCGGCTTCAGGCTCTCCCTTTCGGGGGCTCAGGGGCTTTATGGGGTTATGCCGGATTTGACGTGTTTGGGCAAAATCATAGGGGGAGGGCTTCCGGTTGGAGCAGTAGGAGGGAGAAGGGAGATTATGAACCTTTTGGCCCCGGAAGGACCCGTTTATCAGGCAGGGACGCTTGCGGGAAATCCATTAGCGGTGAGGGCAGGGCTTGAGACGATAAGGATTTTAGAAGAAGAAAGACCTTATGAAGAACTTGAAAGAAAAGGAAAGTTTTTAGCCCAAGGGATTTCGGAGGTTTTTCGGGAAAAGGGGATTCCAGTAAGGGTTAACCAAATAGGTTCTATGTTAAGTCTATTTTTTACTGAAAATGAGGTCTTTGATCTTGAGTCGGCAAAAAGAAGCGATGCACTTCTTTTCGGTCGTTTCTTCCATGGCCTTTTAAAAAGGGGAATCCTCATTCCTCCGAGTCAATTTGAATCCTGGTTTATCTCAACAGCTCACACCGAAAACGACCTCTTCTTAACAGTTGAAGCCGTAAGGGAGGCTTTAAAGGAGCTTTAAGATTACTCCTTTATCAATTTGCGGTAATACTCGGGACCCAGAAAGGCGATAAAGGTCCGAAATTGGTCGCGGTCAAGTTTGGTGAGCATGGTACTTTTCATAAATTCCAATGCCCGGTAAGGGGTCAACGGCTCACGATAGGGCCTCACTCCGGTGAGGGCCTCAAATACGTCGCATATTTTTACCAGCATTGAATAGGGATGGATCAATTCCCGATCTAAACCTCGGGGGTAACCAGTAGCGTCATTTGACTCGTGATGCTCAAGGGCTATCCTCCTTATTTCCTCCCAGGAGGGATCAAGCCTTTTTAAGGCCTCAAAGCTCCAGATGGGATGCTTCCTCACCTCAGACCATTCATAGGGATCAAGCCTTTCCGGCTTCTGTAAAATCCTCGGATCAAGCCTCTCCTTCCCTAAATCGTGTAAAAGAGCCCCAAGAGCTATCTTCTCCGCTTCCTCCTTTGAAAGTCCTTGAAAAAGGGAAAAACAGGCGGCAAGAAGAAAAACGTTATTAGAATGAACATAAGTCGAGAAGTCGTGGGACATGATCTTTATTAGGTGAGAGGAAAGCTCGGAGTCCTCTAAGAGGCATTGGGTAGCCTCTTTGACAAAGGTTTTGGCTGAAGAGAGATCTTCGGGATTGAAGCTTCTGAGTAATCTCTCCGTTAGCATCTCCGAAACGCAATAAAGAAAATTGGCCTTCTCTCCCAGAGGCTTTGAGGAGGAAAGAACCTCCTCTAGTTTATTTTGTAAGTACTCCAGATAAGCCTCACGGGCCTCGGCCTTAAGATATACCAATTTGACGCCCATTTCTCTCCAACGGCGGATGCGTTCCCCACTAAGGGGTATGTTTTTCTTCCTCAAAAGGACAAATTTACGCCCTACCTTTAGATAAAGGTCCTCTTGTGATAGTATGGGGTGCTCGGGTTCAAGCACCTCAATCCTCAAAGGAAGAAAGGTCGGTTCAAATGACTTCATCTTTTAAGATATTATCAAACGATGAAGGTTCTTTGTCATCCCGATCTTGAAAAATCCTGTGGTGCTTGTTGTGGGCTTTATAATTATGTGGACCATAGGAGAGAAACCTTAACCAGGCTTCTCCAAAAAAGGACTTTGCTTTTTCTCTCCAAGAAGCCCTCTTCCGAATGGATCTCCCTTTATAAGGAAGAGGCCAGGCAACTGGAGACCTCTTTACCCCTTTGCAAGGAGATATATTGTTGTGAGTTTTTGGGGTTTGTGGACCAAGGAAGAAGGGTTGGTTGCCTTTTACATCCCGCTTTATGGGGTGAGGATTTGAGGGATTTTTCCTTTTATGGGAAAAAGCTCTGTTCTGAACATCTTTGCCCGAGTCACACTTATTTTACAGAAGATGAAAAGGGGATAGTTATAAAGGCCGTTAACGATTGGTATCTTTATGGTCTGGTGATAACGGATCTTGACTTTGTAAGGGAGAGTTTGGCTTTAATAGCCAATGGAATAGGAAGGAGTTTAAAAGTAAGGGATCTGGAAAACCCTTTTGTGAGGGGGGAAGTTGGTAAATTTTTTGCTTTTAAAGAAAACTGGCCCTTTAAGGCTCATAGGTTGAGGCTTGGGAAGTATTGGTTTTCAGAAGGCGAATATAGGATTGACCATCCTTGGGATGATCCTTGGGATAAGATACTTGGGTGTCTTGAAACGGGAAAAGATAAATGGGAGGAGGCCAAGCTTTACCTTAAAGAACAAATGAAGAAGCTCATTTCCTTTTTAAGGAGGTCTTAGGTGAGTGAGGTAAGGTATGAGATGAGTCTTTTAACTGATTTTGACCTCTTTCTTTTCAACGAGGGAAATCATTTTAGGATTTACGAGAAACTTGGAGCTCATCCCCTGAAAGTAGATGGGGAGGAGGGTGTTTATTTTGCCGTTTGGGCTCCTTCGGCCAAGGGCGTTTGGGTTATGGGTGATTTTAATAATTGGAACAAGGAAAGCCATCCCTTAAGACCGAGGGGCCATTCCGGCATATGGGAGGGCTTTATATCGGGGGTATGGAAGGGTTGTCGTTATAAGTACCATATACTTTCCCATTATGGAGACTGGAGAGGGGATAAGAGTGATCCTGTTGGCTTTTTCTTTGAGACGCCTCCGGGGACAGCTTCTATTGTCTGGAATCTGGAATATGAGTGGCACGACGAAGAGTGGCTTAAGGAAAGGCATAAAAGGAACTCCTTTTCTGCTCCCATAAGCATATATGAGGTTCATCTTGGTTCTTTTAAAAGAAAAAATGGGCAATTTATGAACTATAGGGAACTCGCTCATCGTTTATGTGATTACGTAAAATGGCTTGGCTTCACCCATGTTGAGCTTTTGCCCATAATGGAGCATCCCTTTTATGGCTCGTGGGGTTATCAGGTAACGGGTTATTTTGCTCCCACAAGTCGATATGGAACCCCTCAGGATTTCATGTATTTTGTGGATTATCTACATCAGAACGGTATCGGCGTGATCCTCGATTGGGTCCCTTCCCATTTCCCTATGGATGGTCATGGACTTGGGTTTTTCGATGGGACCCACCTTTATGAACATGCGGATCCACGGAAAGGGGTTCATCCAGATTGGAATAGTTTTATTTTCAATTACGGAAGACATGAGGTGAGGAGTTTCCTCATCTCAAGTGCCATTTTTTGGCTCGATAAATACCATGTGGATGGTTTAAGGGTAGATGCAGTTGCCTCGATGCTTTACCTTGACTTTTCCCGCAAACCCGGTGAATGGATCCCCAACATTTACGGAGGAAACGAGAACCTTGAGGCCATTTATTTTTTAAGAAGGCTTAATGAGGAGGTTTACCGTAGTTTTCCCGATGTGCAAACGATAGCCGAAGAATCAACGGCTTGGCCCATGGTGACAAGACCCACTTATGTGGGAGGGCTTGGCTTTGGTTTTAAATGGGATATGGGCTGGATGCATGACACTTTAAAGTACCTTTCCTATGATCCCATATTTCGCAAGTATCATCACGATCTTCTGACCTTTAGGCTTCTTTATGCCTTTAACGAAAATTTCATCCTTCCCCTTTCCCATGACGAGGTGGTTCATGGGAAGGGATCCCTTTATCAAAAGATGCCAGGTGATAAATGGCAGAAGCTTGCCAATCTGAGGCTTCTTTATGGTTATATGTATGGCCATCCCGGTAAAAAGCTCCTTTTTATGGGCCAAGAGTTTGGACAGCCCTATGAGTGGAATCACGAAGAGGATTTGCCCCTTTTTTACCTCGATAAAGAAGATCACCGAGGAGTTGCCCTGTGGATCAGGGATTTAAACAAGTTATTAAGGGAAGAAGAAGCCCTTCATCAGTTGGACTTTTCATGGGAAGGGTTTCAATGGGTTGATTTTTCCGATTGGGAAAAGAGCATAATAAGTTTTTTGAGAAAGAGCCGAAATTCCATAGTGCTTTGCGTTTACAATTTTACGCCTGTTCCAAGGTTCAACTATCGGATAGGTGTTCCCAAAGAAGGGTTTTGGAAGGAGCTTTTAAATAGCGATTCTCACATTTACGGAGGATCAGGTCTTGGAAACCTGGGGGGCGTATGGGCCGAAAGAGTTCCTATGCATAATTTCCCCTATTCCCTCAATTTGACCCTTCCCCCCTTAAGCGCCCTTTTCTTAAAGGCCCCTTGAAGTTACGCGTGGTCTTTTAAAACCAAAAGACAAGCTTCTACGACCTGAGGATCGTATTTTGTGCCCTTATCCTTTTCTAGTTCCTCTTGAGCCTTCTCAATCCCGTGTTTGGGTCTATAAGGACGGTCATGGGTCATGGCATCTAATACATCTGCTACTGCCACAATTTTAGCCTCCAGAATTATCTGATCACCCTTTAAGGCCTGAGGGTATCCCGAACCGTCAAGGCGCTCATGATGTTGTAAAGCCACTAAGGCCACAGGCCAAGGAAAAGCTACATCTTTAAGGATCTCATACCCCGCTTGAGCGTGAAGCCTTATTAATCTCATTTCTAACTCGTTCAAGCGCCCAGGTTTAACCAGGATCTCCAGAGGGACGGTGCTTTTGCCGATGTCGTGTAAAAGCCCACTTATATAAAGCCCCATCAATTCCTTTTCCGAAAGCCCTAATTTTTCCCCTATTTTCCGCGAAAGCTCTGCCACACCCAAAGAATGACCACTGGTATAAGGATCCCGACGCTCAACAAGTTTTGTCAAAGCAAAGGCCACACCCCAAAAGGCCTCTTCCAAAGTCCTTTGGGTCTCTTTTAACTTACGAAGGGTCACCTTTAACCCCATAGTGTCTTCCAGAGAATGAGCAAAAAGCCTAAAAAGGCGTATCTCAGAATCTTGTAAGGGCCTTTGTTTGGCCATTAACAAAAAACCACCGATGCCATTGCGCCCAAACGGATAATAAAAGGCCCTTAAACCCGCTTTTTCCAAATACTCCTCTGCTTCTTCCTTGTTTTTTATACCCCAACCACAAAATGTCACCTTTTCATTTCTGGCCGTTTCTAAAAACACGGCATAATGAGAAAGGCCAAAAAGCCTGATCGCTTTTTCCCTTAGCGGTCTCTAAAAGCTCTTCAAGGTCGTGGGCCCCCCTAAGGAGGCGATTTCGTAAAGACAAGAGAGCTCACTTAAAAGGCTGTCTCCGTTCATCTTCACCCCAAAGTAGCCAATACCAAAGTTTTATTATGAAGAAAGGGCACACCTTCAAGGCACCCTATTTCGCCAAAGGTCAAAATGCCGATTATCCCCACACCTTTTCCAAGTTCCTCCTTTACGGCTAAAAGTTCCCTTTGGAACTCCTTACCGAGCAATATGCGTCGCGAAACGCAGTCAAATATCAAAGCTAAAGAAGGGTTTTCTGATCTCTGTTTTACTTCCTTCGCAACCTTTCTTGCAGTATCGATCATCTCTTCCTTGGTGGTCTCCATTATGTAGCTCAAAGCATGAGCTGGAACTTCGGTCACAAACTCTATACCTCCCCCAGGATTCACCTTAAGAGGATCCCTTATAAGAAAATATCCGGAGGAACTGGAAAACCCAAAAGGATATCTCAACCCAACCTCCGCAAACCGTTCGGGTGGAATAGGACCAACGGCTTCACAATAAGCGGAAAAAGCCTCACGGCCGTCCAACTTATTAACGGTTTTTCCTTTTGCTTCTGTTATGACAAAATAATGACCTGTAGGCCTCCAACCGTGTCCAAAAGCGCTCGTTATCCTTATTCCTTTGATTAAGGCAGCAGCAATAGCATCGCTTCTCAACTCTTTTTCGGTAAACTGATAAGTCTTAAAGAACCTAAGGTTATCCCCTGCACACCCACCGAGATAATCGAAAGAAGGGCCCATGACCTCATAAAGGGCCTTTAAGGCCTCACTCACCTTTGAGGAAAAACCATCCGGAAACACAAAAACCGTCCCTTCTCGAATCCCACTCTCCAAAAGCTCCTCCCCTAAGTAAGCACCTGCCTTTTTAGGATCTTTAGAAAGATCACCTTGAATCGAGGTACATACCTCAATATCACCTCCTATAAGACAAACCCCTATTGCCTTTTTATAAACCTCATCTTCAAAGATCACCCCGCCAGAACAAAGACCAACAAACCTTATTCCCCTTAAAAGGACCCGTGCAGTCTCCCAAATTACTCGATGATCATAAGAATCGGTAGTGAAAAGGAAGGCAAATCGCACATCCTTTAGGCCTTCATAAGCCTCACTTATGCAATTTTCTACCGCTTCCCGAGGATCTGACGAAAGTGAAAGGTTCGTTTTAAAAACCAAATTCCCGTTCACTACGTTTGATCTTTAGCAGGGATTTAATTTTACACGTCATTTTCCGTAAATGTCAACGGAATTCATAACGGTCCCTAGGGTTTTCAGAGGTAGGCCTTGTGGTTTAAAATCCTTATATGAAAATCCACGTTTCGATGCCCATTTTCAGCGATAGGGACTCAAGGCCCTTTTTGAAGAAGTGTTTAGAACTTGGGGTTTCGGTGGAGGTATGGCTTTGGCAGGAGGTCCTTGATAATTTTGAACCGAAGGACCTTTCGTGGATAAAGGAAGAGCTTGAGAAACAGGGGCTTTCCCTTTCGGTTCATGGCCCCTGGGCTGATCTTTCGCCAGGCGGGCTTGATAATGAGGTGAGAAGAATCACCCAGAAGAGGTTTGATCAGACTTTGAGGTTTTGTGAGGTTTTGGAACCCCAGAATATCGTTTTTCATACGGGTTGGTATCCTGGAGTGAAAGCCGAGGGAGGACTTTTAGAGCTTTGGCTTAAGAGAAGCCTTGAGATATGGGTTCCCATTTTTGAAAGGGCGAAAAAATCGGGCTTAAAAATCTCCATTGAAAACACCTATGAGGAAGATCCCGTTTTTATCAAGGAGCTCATTAAGGATCAAGAAGGTATTGGATTTTGTCTTGATGTGGGGCATGTGAACGTATTTGGGGGGAAAGATCACAAGAGGTGGCTTGAGGAATTGGGTAGTTCTTTATTTGAAGTTCATCTTCATGACAACCGAGGTCTTTATGATGAACATCTTCCCTTGGGGGAGGGAATGATAGATTTTAAGAAGCTTTTTTCCCTTTTTCCCAAAGATAATGACCTCCTTTTGACCCTTGAGGTTTTTGAACTAAAGGGTTTGAAGAGAAGCCTTGAGTTTCTTAAAAAACTGCTCCCTTAAAGGGCCTTCCCCATCTCCTCATAAAGGGCATCAAGTTGTTCTTTCAAGGCAGAAGGCAAACCCTTTATCTCCAGGGTCAGAAAACCCTTAATTATCAAAGAGGTGGCCTCTTCTTCGGTCAATCCCCTAGCCATTAAGTATTCCAACTCTTCGCGGGCTATTTTGCCTACAGCTGCCTCGTGGGACATCTCAACCTCTTCGGCTCGGGCTTCAAGTTCAGGAATGGCGTGAATTACGCCTTCTGAGGAAAGCAGGAGGCCTCGGCATTCAAGGTGTCCCTTTACCCCCTTGGCCTCACCAACCAGGTGCCCTCGGGCTATTATGGTTCCTCCGGTTGAAACACTTCGGGATATTATTTCGGCCCTTGCTCCTTCAGCTCGAAGGATAACCCTTGAACCGAGGTCCATAAGGGAACCCTTTCGACCGAGAAGAACCGATTGAAAGGTTGCAACGGAGTTTTTACCTTGAAGAATAGCCGTGGGGTAAGCTTGAATGTCCTTGGCGGGAAGAAGGGAGATGTAATTTGACATAAAAACCCCTTCGTCCTCAACCAAAACCATTGTTCTTGGCCTTACCACCATTTCTTCAGGCCAGGTATGAATCATGGTAAAAATGAGCTTTGCCCCCCTTTTCACGTAAAACTCCGAAACTCCCACATGAAGCCCTGATCTCACGTGAGGGGAAGTAGAGCAACCGGTTATGACGTGAAGTTCCGATCCTTCTTCAGCTATTATGATGTTGTGAATGTCCTGGGTAAATTGGTCCATCCTGATGAAAAGGCAAGCCTGAACTGGAAAAGTCACCTTTGCTCCTGGTAAAGCCCTTATAAAATAACCCCCCTCAAGGTGTTCTTCGGCCCTTTTGGTGAAAGGATCCTTTTCGGGTTGAAGAAGCCTCCAGTAATAGTCCTTGAGGTCGTATTTTCCCAGGGCCGTTTGAATCGGCAAAAGTTCAAGCCCCTCTTGGTTTATGACGCACTGAGAGACCGTGTGATCGCAGAGGAAAAAGCTTCCTGCTCTGTTTTTCCCCTCCAGGTCGATCCCGGTCATTAAAAGTCGTTTTTTTTCCTCTTCGTCGAGTTTAAGTTCATACATTTCTCCCTCCGAAACATCGATAACATTCTTCATACCCGTGTTCCTTAATGGTATAAAGGATCTCTCGCGGGTTTCCCGAACAGACGATTTTCCCTCCTAAAACCACATGTCCCAAATCAGCCTCAACGTAATCCAGTATATGCCCCGTATGGGTTATGATTAAGGCCGATTTGCGTTTTTCCTTTAACACCTTTTTTATGGGCTTTTCAGGCTCGGGTTCAACTTTCCTTCCCAAAAGCTTGTTTATTGCCTGACCTATTAAGGCGATATTCTCAAGGTCCACTCCAGACTCGGGTTCATCCAAAAAGACCATACTGGGATCCTGAAGGAGCAAAAGGAAAAGCTCGACCCTTTTCATTTCCCCTCCGGAAAACCCCACATTTACTTCCCTTTCAAGGTGAGACAGAAGGTTAAGCC
>Ga0185307_1000266_pt1 | contig 34945 bp, 28 predicted proteins | sample LHCtaG_FD_128010 | JGI IMG/M metagenome (GOLD analysis project Ga0185307, IMG submission 128010) | Hot spring microbial communities from Little Hot Creek, USA to study Microbial Dark Matter (Phase II) - LHC4sed_matched (SPADES... | ecosystem: Environmental > Aquatic > Thermal springs > Hot... | reverse complement strand
GTAACCCAACGCATAAACGCTGTTTCCTTCGCTATACAAAAGCAGATGACCGTGCGGGAACTAGCCAAAGCGGATACTGCTTATGCGCCTCCCCTCTGCGAGACATGGGAGCCTTTGGTTTTGGCTGCTGAAATGGTTCTGATGAAACTCCGCTAAAACTCCCATACTTTTCTTTTTATCTCCGTCGGAAAATTAATTAAGAGAACATGTTCCAATAATATCCGAAATTTAGCGTAGATGGTGATTTAAATGGCAATAAGAGTAGCCATAAACGGTTTTGGAAGAATTGGAAGACTCCTGTACAGAGCAGCCATCGAAAGAAAGGCAAACATAGACTTCGTAGCCATAAATGACGTGGCGGACGCAAAAACCCTAGCCCACCTACTAAAATACGACTCGGTGCACGGTCCCTTCCAAGGCGATGTGCAAGTTAAAGACAACAACATAATAGTAAACGGGAAAGAGTTGAAAGTGCTCTCCGTAAAAGACCCGGCGCAACTGCCATGGAAGGACTTGGACATCTACTTGGCTGTGGAATCCACAGGCCTTTTCACAAAACGCGAGGACGCTGCAAAACACTTGCAGGCTGGAGCAAAAAAGGTTTTGATTTCTGCTCCAGCTGAAAACCCAGACATAACCATTGTTTTGGGCGTAAACCACGACAAATACGACCACAACAACCATCACATACTGTCAAACGCTTCATGCACCACAAACTGTGTTGTGCCATGCGTCAAAGTGCTCCACGAAAACTTCGGCGTGAAAGCTGGGCTCATGACTACGGCTCACGCTTACACAAACGACCAGCGCATAATGGACCTTGTGCACAGAGACCTCAGAAGGGCAAGGGCCGGCGCAATAAACATAATACCAACCACCACAGGGGCCGCCAGAGCCTCAGCCCTCGTGTTCCCCGAATTGAAAGGGAAGATTGATGGAATAGCCCTCCGTGTGCCTGTTCCAAATGTTTCAATAGTTGACTTGACAGCAGTCTTGGAGAAAGATGTAACAAAGGAGGAGGTTAACGCAGCCTTTAAGAAGGCGGCTGAAGGCCCCTTGAAGGGTATAATGGCCTACACAGAAGAGCCCATAGTTTCAACAGACGTAAACCACACGCCATACTCCGCGGTTGTTGACGGTTTATCAACAATGGTTGTGGCTGGAAACCTTGTCAAAGTGCTAGCCTGGTATGACAACGAATGGGGCTTCTCCTGCAGAATGGTTGAACTCATAGAGCTCATAGGAAAAAAGGCCGGTTTCTAGCCTAGGCTTATATAAAACTTAAAAACCAACAACCCTCTATTTTTCTGTTCTAAAGGCCTAAAGGGGAATATGCATGGCTAAATATTTAACCCTAGATGACGTGGACGTGAAAAATAAAGTTGTTCTTGTAAGGGTTGACTTCAACTCTCCAGTTGACCCGGAAACAAAGAAAGTTTTAGACGACACGAGAATTAGGGCGCATGGCGAAACAACGATAAAGGAGTTAGCCCAGAAAGGCGCAAAAGTTGTCGTTCTAGCTCATCAAGGCAGAAAAGGCGACCCAGACTTCATACCGTTAAAACAGCATGCTGAAATCCTAGGCAAAGTCTTAGGCGAGCCAGTAAAATTTGTAGACGATGTTTTCGGAGAAAAAGCCAAAAAAGCAATTAAAGAGCTGAAAAGCGGCGAAATCCTGGTCTTAGACAATGTTAGAAACTTTGCCGGAGAGACGAAAGAGGGCACCCCCGAAGACCATGCGAAAACTGAGCTTGTCCAAGCGCTGGCACCATTAGCAGACATCTTTGTTAATGACGCCTTTGCAGCGGCCCATAGGGCGCACGTTTCAATGGTGGGCTTTACAACCGTTTTGCCAAGTGTTGCTGGGCGCATAATGGAGCGGGAGCTAAAATCCCTAAGCCGCGTGTTGGAAAATCCTGAAAAACCATGCGTTTACGTGCTTGGGGGAGCAAAAGCCGACGACTCCCTTGAAATCTCCAAGTATGTGCTGGACAATAAAATAGCCGACTACGTGCTCACCGGCGGGGTTGTAGGCCACGTTTTCCTCGTAGCCAAAGGCGTTGATCTAGGCAAGCCAAACATGAAATTCCTAGAAGAGAAAAAGCTTTTGGGCTTGGTTCCAGGCATAAAGGAGCTAATGCAAAAGTATCCAGAAAAAATCAAGGTTCCAGCAGACGTCGCCGTGGAAGTGGAAAAGAAACGCAAAGAAGTTCCAGTTGAAAAGCTTCCCACAGACTACCCAATATTCGACATTGGAGCAAAAACCGTTGAAAACTACGCGAAAATCATACGTGGCGCAAAATCGATAGTGGTAAGCGGTCCAATGGGGGTTTTTGAAAACAGCGAATTCATCTTCGGAACAAAAAGAATATTTGAGGAAATTGCCAATTCAAAGGCCTTCTCTTTGGCTGGAGGCGGCCACACAATAGCAGCCCTCCAAGAACTCGGCCTGTCCAACAAGATTTCCTACGTGAGCACAGCTGGTGGAGCCCTAATAGAGTTTCTAATGGGCAAAAAGCTTCCAGGCGTCGTAGCCTTGGAAAAAGCGGCGGCCCGCAAGGCCTAGCCTAGCTTCCCATTTTTATTTACTGGTTATTTTCTCCAGCAAATCTACAACTCTTGCTTCCTCTTGGCCAGCTTTGTGTTGAAGCGCCTCGTAAATCTGCAAAGTCTGTTCAGCAGCTTTCCTCCATGTAAAATATTGCAGTACCCTTTTCCTGCCGTTTTCTCCCCACCTCTTTGCCCTCTCAGAATCGCATAAAACTTCCTTTATCCCCCATGCAATATCCGCAGGGTTCCCACCATTAACATGAATGCCGTTCTGGTCCGGCCCGAAAGGCACCACCTGCTCTCTGAAACCTACGACCCCTTGGGCGCCGACAACCAGCGGTTTTTCCATAGCCATTGCTTCCAGACTCACTATGCCGAAAGGCTCGTAAGTGGATGGGAAGACGCAGACGTCTGCCGCTGCATAATGCAAGATGCGCTCTTTCTCCGGCACAAAATCAAACCTACAGATTACTCGGTTGCTTATTCCCAGTCTTGCCGCCGTCTCAATTATGTCGTTTTGCTGTTCACCTTTGCCCAAAATAACCAGTTTGGCGTTTGGATATTCCTCTAACACCATGGGCATGGCTTGAACCAGGTTTATTACGCCTTTAACCCACGTTAATCTCCCAAGAAATAGAACCATTTTCTCTTCTGGTTTTATATTGTAACGGCTACGGATTGCTTCAACCTCTTCCGGCTTACATTTTCTGGGGTTATAGCGTTCCGGGTCTACGCCGTTCCATACAACGCTTATTTTTGTTTTAGCCCAACCATGGCGGATTAAGTCTTCCTGCATGGCGTGGCTTACAGTTATTATTCTATCCGCCCTCTGCGCCATGGCTGATTCAAGGTGGCTAACAACTTCTGAGCCTTGCCCTCCGCTTCTGCCCCATTCCGTGCTGTGGACGTGGAAAACAACGGGTACATTTGTCTCGTTTTTAATTATTATGCCTGCGATGCTGCTTAACCAGTCGTGGACGCATACAATGTCGTAGGCGCATCCTTCCTTTTTCAGCATGCTGTTCACGAATTTTGTTGCGCTTAAAATGTTGTAGATGAAAATGTCGTTGAATAATCGGATGTTCGTGCCCCACTTTTTCAAGTCGTCAATAACAAACATGGGGAAAACGTTGCTTGCATCCGCAATCAGCGGCCTGTGAACTTCCACGCCCTTAATAATTTCCCTAGTTTTAAGGTTTCCAGGGTTAAGCGTGAAAACTGTCACGTCGTTTCCTAAAGCAACAAACTCGCGGGTAATGTATTCAGCGTAGGTGCCTAAACCACCCACAAGCGCTGGAGGATATTCCCAGACAAAAAATCCTATACGCAATTAAAAGCCATCCAGCCGGAAAGTCTCATCAGGCTTTGATGCATCGCCTATTTTAGAAAAGTCTAAGCTTTCTTTTGGGCTCTTCCTTCTCCTTCGGTTTTTCCATCAAGGGTTTTGGAGGCGCTGCCACTGGCGCTGATGGTGCTGAGGATTCTTCTTTTGGAGGCTCGGTTTTCGGTGGTTCTAGTTTCTTTTCAGTTTCAGGCTTTGGGAGCTCTTTGCTTTCCGGAGGTTTACTTTCTGGTGGTGGCTGCGGTGGCGATTCCCGCTCCTTTTTCTTTGGCGGCTTTGGTTCATACTTTTTCTCTGGCGGTTTCTCCTCCTTTTCTTTCGGTTTTTCAGCGTGTCTCCATGTAAAAATGGGTTGGAGGCGGAGGCCTTTATGGTCTCCGAGTTTGAGATACTCCCACTCGTAGAGATCTATGCGTATTCCCTTCATGCTTTCGACAGCGCGTCTAACAGCGTCGGAAAAGCTTGGCGCAATCAGTATTAAGCGTGGTTTTTCCTTGTCATCGATTTTATGCTTGTTGTAGGTGGCCTTTAGAAAAGACTTAAACTTGTCAACATAGTCAAGACTTTGTAGTCCCTGAAGCAGCATGGCGTCGTCTTCATGAACATTCAACTGAATAATAACGAGTTGTCCATTGCCGTCGTGGCACAAAACATCTAAAGTTGTTTTATCGTTAACCGGAACGTTGCTGCAAATCACTGTTAAGCCTTTCTCAACAAGGTTTATCTCATTAACAATCATCTGCTCTAGCTCATGGCGACTTTCAATGCTAATTTTTTCAATTGACACTCTATTCACCCTGTTTTAAAGAATGAAAAGCATATGAGAAGATAAATAAATTATGAATTCAAAATCCGAATCAAATCTAAAGCTTAGTAAACCACAAATAAAACATCAACCAACCCTAAAGCTAGAAACAACATTTGGAGAGGCCGCGTGCTTGACAGACATAGTTTTTGTTTTCGAGGTTCACCAGCCCCACCGACTGAGAAAAGACTTTTTCTGGAAGAACGAGCTCTTTAAACGTTTAGGGAAAAAAGAGCTTTTCAACTACTATTTCGACCACACACTTGACAGAGAAATCTTCGAGAGAACATGTAAGAAATGCTATTTTCCCGCAAACCAAATACTTTTAGACCTCATCGACAAGCATAAAGGAGAGAAGAAACAAGTTAAATTTTCCTTTAGCCTCTCTGGACTTTTCCTTGAACAGTGCGAGATGTTTAACAAAGACCTTCTAGAATCCTTCAAACAGCTTGCAGAAACTGGCTGCGTGGAATTCCTATGCCAGACATACTACCATTCCTTGGCAAGCCTATATTCCGAAAAAGACGAATTCATTGAACAAGTTAAGATGCACCAGCAAGCAATGGATGACATGCTTGGTTATACGCCAAAAGTTTTCGAAAACACCGAGCTAATCTACAACAATGTTATAGCCAAAACAGCCGAAGAGCTGGGCTTCACTGGAATTTTTACAGAAGGCACGGAACGGATACTTCATGGAAAATCCCCAAACCACGTATATAGGCCGAAGAACTGCAAGAAAATCAAAGTGCTCCTTAGAAACTACAAACTGACAGACGATATTGGCTTTAGATTTTCAGCCAGATGGTGGAGCGAGTGGCCTCTGACGGCGGATAAATATGCAAGCTGGTTGGCGGCAACGCCTGGACAATGTATAAACATTTTTCCAGATTACGAAACCTTTGGCGAGCATCATTGGCCAGAAACTGGCATACATGATTTTCTGAAATATTTGCCAAGAGAAATCTTGAAATGGGAACATCTTCGCATGGCGACACCTTCCGAAGTTGTCAAAAAATACGAGCCTCTAGGCGAAATCGACGTTCCAGAGCTCGGCGCAACAGTTTCTTGGGCCGATTTAGAACGGGACACAAGCTGCTGGCTTGGCAACACAATGCAGTGGGCCTACTATACGTCGGTTAGAAGACTGGAACCTCTCGTTAAGGAGACGGAAGACGAAGATTTTCTGAGGATATGGCGAAGCTTCCAAACAAGCGACCACCTATACTACATGTTCACCGCAGGCGGAGCACCAGGCGAAGTTCACTCCTACTTTAGTCCCTTCCCCACTCCTATAGACGCTTATGTAACGGCGCAAGCAGCCATACTAGATTTTGAAAACCGCATCCGCTGCGCCATAATAGCTGCTAATGAGCCTTTCCTCTTCTACAAGGGCGTTGGAGAGAAAAACTACACTGGAGTTATGGCTTGGAGCCTTAAGGGCTTCTTAAAAGCCTTAAAAAAGGTTAAAACAGAATCGTTGGAGTTCCACAATAGCCGCGGAGATTTCGAAAACTGGGCTAGGCACTCACTGCATGACGAAGCCTTGGCTGAAGCACTAAAGAAGGTTAGACTTGCAAAGCTGAAGGGGCATGAGTTACGAAAAGCCCTAATTAAAACCTCGCTTGAAAGATTCAATGAACTTTTTAGGCTTGTTAAAGAGGCAACAGAATACTTTTAAGTCTACTCAAGCCTTTAATAGGAAACACGCTACTCGTCTGTAGGCTTGGAAGGTGAAAAACTTGAGGGAGGAACTTCCAATATCTGAAAAAATTCTGCAAACTCTCCATAACCTCTGCGCTACCGCCCCGGATTTGGCGAGGAAAAGCGAAGAACTCGCTCAAGTTTTACAGTTGGACGTGGCAGAGGTTGAAAGAATTTTGGATGGATGTAGCTGCGAGGGTTATGTGGAAGGCTTTGCAGACAGCCAAGGTAAAAAGTGGTATTACTTAACTGGAAGAGGAATAATCAAAGTCTGCGCCCTTTTTACATGATTGGCGACAACTAATGCGGGTTATAATTTTCTCATGGGAGTATCCTCCAAGAGTTGTTGGAAAACTCGCCGACTACGTGAGAGATTTAGCGCTACAGCTTGCCAAAAACAAGGTGGAGACGTTTGTAGTAACCTACCACGACTATTTAACAGGCGAGTTTGAGGAAGGCGGCGTAAAAATCCATAGAGTTACAAATCCGGTTAAAACCCACATCAGCGTCCTAACATGGGTCCTCACCCTAAACCAGGAAGTTGAAAGGGTAGCGGCCAACATTTATTATAAAACTGGAAAGCAAATAAGCCTTATAGATGCTCACGACTGGCATTTCATACCTGCCGCTGTCACATTGAAGAAGGCCCTTGCCATTCCCTTTGTTTATTCTATTGAAAGTTTAGAAGACCACCGTTCCCATGGGGCGAATTCCCCTTTTAACATGGCTATAAAGAGCATTGAATGGCTCGGCATGTACGAGGCAAGCGTAATTATTGTCAAGTCTAAGTGGATGGCCGGCGAAGCAATACGCATATACAAGGTTCCAGAAGCTAAGATAAAAATCGTGAACCCCGAATCTGGACTTTGGCCTGGGGATATTTTGGAAGTTTATAAAAGCCTGAAGGGAGCGGTTTTCAACTATGGCTAGCCCATTGAGGGTTATGATGCTTACTTGGGAGTTTCCTCCGAGAATTATTGGTGGAATTTCGCCACATGTCTACTATTTATCCAAGAACCTTGCGAAAAACGATGTGAGGGTTTATGTTGTCACATGCGATTTCCCGGGCGCTCCAGACCATGAAACCGTGGACGGTGTTGAAGTTTTTCGAATAGACTCTTATAAGAACCCCTCTCCGGATTTTGCAAGCTGGGTTTATTTGATGAATATGAATATGCAGAAGGAGGCTGCAGCCCTTGTCAAAAGCTTGGGTGGAGTAGACATTTTCCATGCACATGATTGGCTTGTAGCAAATGCTGGAATAGGCCTAAAACACATTTTTAGGAAACCTCTCTTGGCAACTATTCATTCCACAGAGATTGGGCGGCGGAACGGTTTGCATTCTGACTATGAGAGGATGATTCATGAAACAGAGGCTTGGCTTACATATGAGGCTTGGAGGGTTATATGCTGTAGCAACTACATGGTGTCTCATGTAAAATGGGCTTTTGGGCTTCCAGAAGACAAGCTTGTCATGATTCCAAACGGGGTTGACGCAACTGAGTATGCGAAAGGCGTTGTGGATTTAAGCCAGTTTAGACAACGTTTCGCACTGCCAGAAGAAAAAATCGTCCTTTACGTTGGAAGGCTTGTCTACGAGAAGGGCATCCAAATCTTGATAAGCGCTGTTCCGAAAATTTTGGAAAAGGTTAACGCAAAGTTTGTTATTGTCGGAAACGGCTATATGAAAGAGCCTCTCTCAGAACAAGTTAAGCACATGGGCTTGGCCCACAAAGTCTTGTTCACTGGATTTGTAGACGATGAAACTTTAAGGAATCTGCAGAAATGCGCAGATGTTTCCGTTGTTCCCTCGCTTTTTGAACCATTTGGAATAGTCGCGCTTGAAGCTATGGCTGCCAAAAGTCCAGTTGTAGTTTCAGACACTGGCGGCTTGTCAGAAATAGTGGAGCATGATGTCACTGGCGTTAAAGTTTACCCAAACCCCGACTCTTTGGCGTGGGGAGTTACAAGAGTTCTACTTGACGAGAATTACGCTAATAGGCTTAGGGAAAACGCTTATCGCATGGTTGTGGAGAAGTTTAACTGGGAGAAAATAAGCCAGCAGACAAAAGAAGTGTATGAACGGGTTTTAGGCGAGTATTCGAAAACTTTCTGGGCTTAAGCATGTTTATGGATACTTGAGCCTAATCGCCTTGTTCGGGCAAGCATCAACACATTTTAGACAGTAGATGCATTCTGGGTCGCTGAACTTCTCCCACGGCTGCTCCAAAATGTGCACTCTCATGGGACAAACTTTCACGCATTCTCGGCATTCACCCTTAACACATTTAACAAGGTCTCTTTTTAAACCGATAAAGCTAAACTTGTTTAAAACGGCCATTATCGCGCCATGGGGGCAAAGATACTTACACCAGCCTCGCGGGACATAGGCGGCTAAAACAAGCACACCAATTAAGATAAATAGTTGAACCCAGAAAAGGGGCGGCAACTCCAAAATTCCAGCCAAAGTTTCCAGTGTCGGCTTTTCCGTTATTGCGTTTGAGAATCCTTGAACCATCTTGGGCAGCGTTGCGAACAGCGTTTCAGCAGGGCTCACAGCGGTGAATGGAGCGTAAGCAAATATGCCCATGGCTCTTTCATAATTTCCATGCGCTTTCAAAAGTTTAGCTGCGGAAAAAGTTACGCTGATGAATAATGTGGCGCCTAGAATTAAATATTTTATAAGCTTCATATCTTCATGGGTTTTAGGCGATATTTCCATTTTCTTTGATTTAATAAAGTCTACCAAGTCTTGGATAAAGCCAAAGGGGCAAACCCAACCGCAAAGCGACTTGCCAATCAAAATGCCAACCGCTAGAAAAGAGGCAACCGCAAGCCAAGGAAAAACCGGAGCAGCCTGCTGCCAACCGCTTAGCATAAGCTGCATAGCCGTAAAGGCATCGCCGACGATGTTTCGCTGAAGGCCCCAAGTCCACAAGACTGGAAGCAATATTGGCAAAGAGTTTACATTCCAGATTATTGCGCTGAAGAATATGAAGGATAGAAACTGAACGACTACGCGAAGCGTGTTAATTTTTAGCAATCGCTCTTTTATCCCGGTTTTTGTCATCTCGGCCACTTATCTGTGTTAGTTGAAAGTTTAGGTTATTTACTTTCCGATAACTTTAACGTTTTCTATAAGCACCCACGGTGCAATAAGCTGCCAAATTTTCCGCTCGTTGTTGGCTAATTCCGAAATGTTCTTTAGAGCGTCAAAAACGTTTCCAGCCAACATGGCTCCTTTCACTGCGTGGGTAATTCTGCCTTTCTCAATCTTCCAAGCTGGTGTTGCCACAACCGAGAATTCCCCGCTTGCCGGGTTACTGCTGTGGGCACCTTGCAGTGAATAAACAAGAAGACCCTCATCTATTTCACCTATAAGCTCTTCCGGAGACTTTTCTCCCGGAATAATATGGAAGTTTGTTACTTCAACTTTTGGTGTTGATGGATATCCTGCTCTAAAAGCGTTTCCTGTGCTTTCCTTTCCCTCCCTCCTTGCAGAGTAGTTGTCGTAAATAAAGCCTTCCAAGACTCCTTTCCTTATTATTGGTGTTTTTTGTTGCGGCACCCCTTCTCCATCAAATTTCCATGTTCGGAGGCCGCCCTCTAGTAGTCCATCATCGTAAACTGTTACAACGTCGGAGGCAACTTTCTCGCCTATCTTGCCTTGAAGGGCCGACTGGTTTCTTTGAACGCAATCCGCCTTAATGGCTTCCATTAACGTGTAGTAGAGAAGTTGTTGCAGGGCGAAATGGGCAAACACAACTTTCATACTCTTTGTTTCCACTCGCCTAGCCTTCAAGGCTGAAGCGGCTTGACGGGCAGCTTCAGCACCCACCCATTCAGGGTCTATCTTGTAAAGTCTTTCAGCGTTAAATTCAAAGCATACGGGCGTCACTTCGCCGCTTTCTTGGGCTACTGTTGCTAAACTGCACTCAATGAGGGTCCCGTGGTCGAAACTTGAAACACCGTTTGAGTTTACAACAGCCCTTGAAAGGTAAGAGGCTCCAACACCTCCTTCTATTGGAAAGACCCGCTTGTCAGTTTTTTCAGCTGCCTCCAACATTACTGAAGCATTTTTCACCAGTTCTTCGGGAGATAACTCGCATATCATTTTATCAAAAACGTTTTTAACCTCTGCAAAGGGCTTTTTTGATGGAAAACCTTGCCAATCCTTGTCTGGTTTGCTTGCTTTTGCAGACTTCAGCGACTTCAAAACAGCCTCTTCAACCGACGCTTTGTCCGTTAGAATGTTTGTGTAAGAGAAACCCACAGCTTTCTTAAACACTGTTCTTATGCCCAATCCTCGGTCAATAATTCGGGAACTTTTGGCAATCTGTCCCCTTTCGATGGCGACGGTTGTTGTAAGACCTTCATAGGCGAAGGCTTCTGCTTCATCTGCTCCCTTCTTTAAAGCGTACTTAACGGCAACTTCAGCCAAGCTAATCATTTCTTCTTCTTTAAGCACCGCCACCAACCAGCACCTCCGTCACCCTTATATGTGGCCCTCCGTCGCAGACAAAGGCTGTTTGTCCCTTGCCACATCTTCCCGGCCAAAGCTCAAAGTCCCTTCCGACAGCGTCCACTTTATGGAGTGTTTCAAGGGTGTTTCCGCTTATTGAAGCGTTACGCACCGGCTTGCCTATTTCACCCTTAACTATTTCATAGCCTTCTTGAACGCCTACTTGAAACGTGCCGTCAAGGTTTGCTTGTCCTCCTCTAAAGCTTTTGAAGTAATATCCAAACTTTATGCCTTCAATGAGTTCTTCGAAGGAATGGTCTTTCGGAGCCATGAAGGTGTTTCGCATGCGTATTATGGGCTCCACACGGAAATCTTCAGCTCTAGCGTTTCCAGTGGGCTGTGCATTAAACTTTTGAGCTGTTTCTCTATTGTGCATAAGCCCTACAACGACACCATCCTTAATTAGAAGCGTTTTCTGCGCTGGAACCCCTTCATCATCATATTTGAAAGAGCCGAAAGCGCCCTCAATTGTTCCATCATCATATATTGTTACAACCTCCGAAGCCACTTTTCTGCCAAGCTTATCCATAAGAACAGAACCTGATAATGTTAAATCTGCCTCGGCTAAATGTCCAAAGGCTTCATGAACAAAAACACCAACAACATTTGGCCCTAAAACCACAGGGAAAGTTCCGCCCTTAGGAGTTTTAGCCTTTAGTTGATCCACCGCTCTTTTTGCAACCCTTTCGCCTACAGTTTCCGGCGTTTCAACATCAAATACTTCATAGCCTGCCGTTGAGCCTATCTCCTCTCGGCTGAAGGTGAAAACATCTTTTTCTTTTGCCGTGGCAAAAACCCTCGACCAAACATAAAGCTTTTCCTGTTCAATATAGGTGCCTTCGCTGTTCATGAAGTAGCTGTTTCCAGCAAGGTCTAAATAGTCTATTGTACAGCTTTTAACGCGGCTGTCATGCCTCAAAACAGTTTTTGCAATAGCCAAAGTTGTTCCAATCTTGTCTTCAATCGGCGTTTTTGAGGGGTCTTTTCTGGGCTTAGCTAGCACATGATCTTCAATGGCCTTGCTTTCCACGAGCCTTATTGGACTCTTAAGCTTTAAACTAGCGGCTTTTGCCATTTTACACGCACTAGAAACAGCGTTCACTAGAGCTTCACTGTCAAATGAGCCCACAGAAGCGAAACCCCAAGCTCCGTTGACAAGGATCCGCAAGGCTGCACCGTTTTCAATGCCTTCTTTTGCAGCCTCAACTTTTTCCTCCTTAATGGTGAGCATTGTTTTGAAAAGTTTCTGAGCGCGTACTTCTGCATACTCAGCGCCGAACTTCTGAACAGCCACGTCCAAAATCTTACGCAGAGTGTCCTTCAATCTCCCCCTTCCTAAAGCACTAACTTTGAAGGGATTAAATCGCAAAAAGAGGCTAATAAGAATTACTTAAAAGCAATTTCAAGCTCTGTCAATGTGAATGAGCGTTTATGCCCTTCGCATAAGCATTTTTATCTGACTTGCAAAATCGCTTTCCTGTATTCTTTCCAGCTCTAGTCTGCGAAGCAATCCGTAACTTGAATAGATATCTTCCAATATTTTGCGTTCAATGACATAAGCCCCTGTCCTCAAGAATTCCTCTAATCCTTTGGCGAAAAGGTCGATTTTGTCGGCTATTTCATCATGTTTAACAGCATAACGGTTCTCTAAATAACGGTAGATTAGGCGTGTTGCCTCTTCTCCAAATATCTGCATTAAAACTCGGTCAATTACTTTCGCGATTTTCTCGTTTTCTTTGTAAGTTTGCTGGCTTATGGTTGGCATAGACATCAAGCATATCGTGCATATTACGACTTAATAAACTTTGTCGTGTACACGCACAACACATATACAAATCCAAAACGTGAAATCACTTTTTACATGAAGTCCGTAAGGTTTAACTGTTGAACTTTTTCCAGAGGCTTTTTTGCAGTTTGAGTTTTTTCTTCCTCGAAAATTATGGGTTGTCCGTAAACACCGTCGTAGCCGGGTATAACCTTTATTTTTCCCTCTCTAACCCTTACTATTGCTTCGGCGGTTCTTTGGTCCGCTGCCTCCATCAATGTTTGTTGCGGCGTGTCGATTAGTACGGTGTATTCGTCTCCGAATTTTTCGACAAGCTTGTTGTAAATGTTCCAGACCTGTTGTGTTGATGGGGAGTCTACTCCTAGGGCTGTTGCGATGATTTCGGAGAGGGGAAGCAGATGCATATAACCTATCGCGTTTTCAGGAATAAAGCCAGCTGGGCGGTCTGCAAGCTCTTCAACCCGTTGCTCAACGCCTTTTGTTAGCTTTTTACGGCATACTGGGCAGATGTTTCCAAGCTTTATAGCCTCTTTTGGCGAAAGGGAAACGTGGCAGTTTCTGTGTCCAGTCCAGTGGTATTTTCCATAAGCCGGATCTGTTTCAATGGTGAACTTGAACTTTCCCTTGTCTTTGGTTTGGATGGCGTTCACGATTTCTCTGTAGCTAAGCCTTTTCAATTCGAAAACGTTGGCTTCTCTTCCCATACGCCAAGGCCAAAAGCTGTGGCTATCACTGTTTGAAACCAACGTGAATTTGTCCAGTTTGCTTAACCGCCAGTTCATTGGTGGATCCGAGGAAAGCCCCGTTTCAATGGCGTAAATATGCTTTGTCATGTCTTGGTAGCAGTCTTCTACGCTGTCGAAGCCGCTGAAGGCTCCGAAAATGCTGAACCATGGTGTCCAAGCGTGGGCTGGGAAAACCATGTTATCCTTTGAGACTTCCATAACCTCTTCAACTAGCTGAGGAGCAGTCATATCCAAAGTTGGTCTTCCATCAACAGTTAAGTCCCCATATTTGGCTAGCCTTTCATTAATTTGAATAGCTGTTTCTATATCTGGTGTTAGTATTACATGGTGAATTTTCTTTACATCGTTTTCAAACGTGAAAATTGTGCTAACCTCTGTTGTTATCATGAAAAATACGGGGGATTCAGGGTCTCGTGCAACTTTGTAGAGTTCTGTGTTCGCATCTTTGACTAGGGTTTCTTGAAGTTCCTTCAACCATTTTGGGTGCGTGAAGTCCCCTGTCCCTACAAGGTTTAAGCCCTTAATCCTTGCAAAGCGGGCGATTTCCTCAATGCGCATGTTTTGGCTTGTGGCGCGGCTGTAGCGTCCGTGAATGTGAAGGTCTGCTATAACCCTCATTTCGCTGTTTTACCTCTTTGAGCGTATTTTTCAAAGGTTTTCTCCCAGTCCAATTTGAACATGAGGATGAAAATTATTATGAGGAGTATGAATGCGATTACTGTGCCTATTATTGCGGAAATCCAGTCGCTTTCTATTCCGAAAATTTCGCGGATAATTCCAACAGTAAAGCGAGCGCTATAAACTATGATTAGGCTCATGCAGATTTTGCCTAAAAAGGCTGGTATGAACGCCTTCAGAAAGCTGTAGCGCATCACACCGAGGGGGATAAAAAGCAAGTCGTCTGGTAGAGGCGTTAAAGCGAAAATGAATATTGCTAGGGTGCCGAATTTTCTGAAAATTTTTAAGAGGAATTCTATGTTGCGTTTACCTCTTTCGCTTATTATTTTTCTGCCGCCAAGTCCCAGCAAATAACCCGTGAACTCTCCAACCGCCGAGCCTAATCCGGAGGCTAGGGCGATTAAAATTGGGTTAAAGGTTTCAACGGAGCCTAAAGCGAACAACGCCACCGTGTATGGTATTGGAAAGAAAATGGACGCTGACCCAAAGAAGCTTATTAGAAAGATGCCAAAGTAGCCATATTGCATGGAAAACTCTTGCATCCACTCAGCGAACTGTTGGAGTGCATTTTCCGCCAAAGTGTAGCCTCTCTTTTCCTTAAGCGTTTCAGTCTTAAAGAGCTTACCATAGAATGATGCTGCCCAGAGCCAAATTTTAAATCGAAGTTTGTTTATCACAAGATTCTAAGTCATTGTTGGAGGTTTTGCGGTTTGACTGAGAAGCGTGAGGCGATATGGATAGCCCGAGACCTTTCAAGATGCAGCGGTTGCAGAAAATGCGAAATAGCTTGTTCCCTGTTTCATGAAGGGCGCATATGGCCTGAAGCTTCCAGAATTAGGGTTTTTATGCTTGTCCCGGGTGTCGAGTTTCCCCATTTCTGCACTCAGTGTGAAGACTACCCATGTGTAGAGGCTTGTCCAACCAAAGCCCTGTCTGTGAGCAAGGAAACTGGCGCGGTGCTTGTGGATGCAAATACTTGCACTGGATGTGGAAATTGCATAGAGGCGTGTCCGGGTAAGGTTCCCCACATGCATCCTACGGAAAATAGGGTTTTAATCTGCGACTTGTGCGGCGGCAATCCGCAGTGCGTCAAGGTCTGTCAAGAAGGGTTGTGGAATGTTTTGAGGATAGTGCCGCGAGGAACACATTCTTACAGGCTTTATGCGCGCCGTCCAGAGGAAATCGCCCGCGATTTAGCGATTAAAATTTATGGTGAGGAGGGAAAACGCTTACTATGATTCGCGGTTATGCTGGAAAATTCCTTGAGGTTGACCTTTCAGCGGCAAGTTTCAAAGAGGTAAAATTCAGCGATGAAATCCTTAAGGATTATGTTGGCGGGAGGGGACTGGCTGCGAAGATTCTCTGGGACAGGTTGGGTGGCAAATGGGAAACCGTGGACCCGCTTGGACCAGAAAACTTGCTGTTGCTTTTAACTGGACCGCTTACTGGCTTTTTCCCGGGCGGCAGAATTTGTATTTCCGGCAAGTCTCCGCAAAGCAATGGGGTGATTGGGTCGACGGTTGCCGGCGAGTTTGGAGTTGAGTTGAAATGCGCTGGTTATGATGGCATTATAGTAGCGGGGGAGGCTGAAAAGCCCGTCTACCTTTTCATAAAGGATGGGGATGTTGAGGCTAGGGATGCCTCCCACATTTGGGGTATGGATGCCAAACAAACTGTTGCAGCCCTCACTAAAGAGTGCAGGGAGCTTTTGAAAACTCGTTATCCGCAGAAGGGTGAGTGGAAGGAGCCTGCCATCCTTTACATTGGCCCGGCTGGAGAGAACAAGGTGCGGACGGCTGTGGTTGCGGCTAAGTGGACGCATGCAGCCGGGTATGGTGGTTATGGCGCCGTTATGGGTGCTAAAAAGCTTAAGGCGATAGCCGTTAAGGGCACTGGGCCGCTTCCGGAAGTTGCTGACATGGAATCTGTTAAGCGGCTTATGCAAGAGGTTTGTAATAATGCCTATGAAAGTGAGCTTTGGAGGCGCTGGGGAACCGGCGCTGCTGGCTACGATGTGGGTGCAAAAACAAGCTCTGAACCAGTGTGGAACTGGCAGGAGGAGTGGCATGACGAGAAAAGTTTCGGCGTTGACCAGTTTGAGAACAGAGTTTGGATAAAACAGTACTGGGGCGATTTTGGCTGTCCAACCACTTGCCTTAAATTGGCCGTTGTAAGGTCTGGCAAATTTAAGGGCGCCATAACAGACAATCCAGACTATGAACTGCAGGCTTATGTGGGCACAAACCTCGGCATATTCACTCCGGAAGGAAACGTTTACATGGCTTCGGTTATAGACGACTTGGGGCTTTGCGGCATACAAACTGGCAATGTGCTTGGATTTGCTGCTGAACTTTTCCAGAGGGGAATACTGACAAAGGAAGATTTAGGAGGCATAGAGCCCAAATGGGGCGATGCTGAAGCCTTCGCCACTTTAGCTAAGAAAATTGCCTACAGAGAGGGCGTAGGCAACATTCTAGCTGAAGGAACTTACAGGGCGGCTTTGAAAATCGGGGAGATGAAAGGCGTGGATGTTATGCCATACGCTGTTCAAGTAAAAGGCGTGGGGGTTGGAGCCCACGGAATCCGAAGCGAAAAGGATTATCCAGAAATATATTCATACGCTTGTTCCGTCCAGTGTGGAGACCACACTTCTGTGGCTTGCATGCCGCTGGACGATTTTAGAAGCGAGCTTATGATGGCTTTCCACGATTCTGGCGTCTACTGCTACTTCAATGTTTTCGGTTTGCCCCGCACCTTGGTCTTCGACTTTTACAAGGCTGTGACTGGCATAGAATTGACAAAGGAAGAGTGGGTTAACACAAAGGCCATGAAAATAATACAACTGCAACGAGCCATGCTTCTCTTAGGCGGACCAGACCTAAAATGGAACCCGGAAATTCATGATGACAACCCACCGCGCTTTTACGAACCTCTGCCATCCGGCCCATATAAGGGCAAAACCGTTGAAAAAGCCCGTGTGGACGAGGAAAAGCGCAGATACTATGAGCTTGTAGGATGGGATGAAAGGGGCATACCAAAATCCGAAATCCTTAGGCAGCTCGGGTTAGGCGACGTGGACAAAGCCCTAGAAAGGCTTCGCTAACTCCAACATTTTTTGGCGTTTCGGCAACGCAAAAACGCTAGCCCCCTCTAGTTTTTACCACTGCAATCATGTTAGACGGTTGTGCGAATAATCCTCGTGGGCGTTACTATTATGGAGACTTTTTCGTCTTTTGCTTCGAAAGGCACCTTCTCCACCACTTGCGTGTCGTGGACTGTTGTTGCCGTTGGGATTTCTCCAAACCTTCTTTTCAAAATCTCTATTTCCAAGTCGCCGTAGCCGTGGCCCTTTCCAAGCCTATGCCCTTGTAGATCGACGGCCACTGAGCCTTCAACTATGAGATCTGGCTTTGGGAAATCTTGCACTTCTTTTCCAAACTTGAAGGCTCCCTTTATAGTGGAGGCGGCGTGTTCCCTTCCTTTAACCTTTTCAGGCTCTATTAGGATGAAGCCTCTTTGAAGTCTTGGAGAAGCCATTACTAGAATTTTCCCATCTTTTAGGGCGTTCTCTCGAACTTTTCGTTGGGGAGAGTCTGGATTTACAAAGACAACTTTTGCCCTTTTCCATTCTTCAAGCTGCCGCAGTTTTTCAGCTGCTGCTTCCGCTCCGACAAAGTTTGGGATTCTGCCCCAGCATGGAAGCGGGAAAGTGGCTACTTTGGAGCGTTCTAGTTCCCGCCAAATTTTCTCGCGGAGCTTCTGCTTCTCTTCCGCTATTTTTTGGACATCTAAATAGAAAATTGTGGTGGTTTGGTTTATTTGTTTAGATTATTCCCAGCTTTTTGCCGCCTTCTTTGAAGGCTTCAGCCGCCTTATCCAACTGTTCTGTGGTGTGTTTTGCGCAAACTTGGACGCGGATTCTGGCCTTGTCCCTAGCGACCATCGGATAGAAGATGGGCAGGACAAATATGCCCTTTGTCCACAGGTAGTCGGCCAAATCCCTCGCAGCCTTGCTTTTACCGCACATGACCGGGATTATGGGCGTTTCAGTGTTACCCGTGTCAAAACCAGCATCTTGCAAAGCGTCAAGAAGGTGGTTTCGGTTTTCCCATACACGCCTAACATGTTCGGGTTCCGTTTCAAGGACGTCGATTGCTGCTATGCATGCGGCAGCCACCCCCGGTGGGACGGCACCGCTTAAAAGCCAACTTCTAGCCTTATTGTAGGCGAAGTTGCGGAGTTCCTCGCTTCCAGTTATGTGCCCGCCTATAACACCGAAAGCCTTCGAAAAAGTGCCCATTTCAACGTGAACTTCATCCCGCCTAAGCCCATAATGGCTTACGATTCCGCGTCCTCCCTCGCCCAGCACACCTTCACCGTGGGCGTCGTCCACATAGACGCCGGCGCCGTGTTCTTTTGCAATTTTGGCTATTTCTCGAAGAGGCGCTGTGTCCCCGTCCATGCTGAAAACGCCGTCTGTTATTATCCAAATGTGGTTGTAGGGTGGGTCGTGTTTTTCAGCTTCGTCCATAACCCTTGCCAAGTCTTCCACGTCTTTATGCTTGTATATGGCTCTGTCAGCCCTGCTGAGTCGGCATCCGTCAATTATTGAGCCGTGGTTCAGCTCGTCTGAAACAATGAGGTCGCCTTTATCCGCAAGCTGTGGAATAAGCCCCTCATTAACCATAAAACCAGTTTGGAAAGTCAACGAAGCTGGAGCCCTCTTAAACTTTGCAAGACGCTTGTCTAGCTCCTCATGCAGTATCATGTTGCCTGAAATTGACCTGTCGCTTCCAGCTCCGGCGCCGTATTTGCGGGTTGCCTCTATCATGGCGTTTACAACTTTCGGGTGGGTTGCAAGATTTAGGTAGTTGTTGGCGCAGAGCATCAAAACCTCTTTGCCGTTAACAATGCATATGGGTTCACTGGCGGACTCCAAAACCTTAAGCTCCCAGTTGAGGTTTTCCCGAACTAGGCGCTCATATTCTTCAGCCAAATAACGAGTAGGATGCCTTTCAATCATTCTCTCCACCTCTACTAGAGTCTAATTTTGAGGCTCTTTTAACATTTCCTATAGAAAACGTTTGGAAAAACCTTAAAGAAGGCCTTCAGCCAGCCGCCTCGTAAGCTTTTCAATCATGTCCTTAACTATAGAAGCCAAATCATATTTGGGACTCCAACCCCAATCCTCCCGGGCTGCAGTGTCGTCTATGGACATGGGCCAGGAATCTGCAATCTGCTGTCTAAAGTCAGGTTTATATTCACAGACAAAATCGGGAATATACTTTTTAATCTCCGCCGCAAGTTCAGCTGGCGAGAAACTCACCGCCGCCACATTATAGCTTGTGCGACACCGGATTTTAGAGGGGTCGGCCTCCATCAGGGTTAAGGCTGCGTTTATACAGTCGGGCATATACATCATAGGCAGAACCGTGTCAGCCCTCAAAAAGCAAGTGTACCTCTTACGCCTAATAGCCTCATAAAAGATTTCAACAGCATAGTCTGTTGTGCCGCCGCCTGGTAGCGTTTCGCTGCTGATTATTCCAGGATAGCGGACGCTGCGCACGTCGACATTGTAGCGTAGGAAGTAGTAGTTGCATAGAAGCTCACCTGCAACCTTGCTTACGCCGTAAATAGTCCTCGGTATCAGAACCGTGTTTTGGGGTGTTTTAACACGGGGGGCTTCCGGTCCGAAAACCGCTATTGAGCTTGGCCAAAAAACCCTTGTTAAGCCCTTTTCCCTTGCAACTTCAAGGACATTATATAGGCTTTCCATGTTAATTCTCCAAGCGTTTTGTGGGTTCTCCTCCCCAGCGGCGGATAATACGGCAGCCAAATGGTAAATAGTGTCAACGTCGTATTCCTCCACAACCTTTTCTAAAGAGCTCTTATCCGTAGCGTCTAAATAAATGAAGGGACCGGTAGCGAGAAGCATTTCATTTGGTTTTCTTCTACGCCCAGCAGCTACAACGTTTTCCCCGCCAAACTTTTTCCTCAGTTCCAATGTTAGTTCTGAGCCTATTTGGCCAGTGGCGCCTGTCACGAGAATTTTCTTCATATTTTTCCTATACATTAATTAAGCCTCGTCTTGTGGAGTTTGTTTTCAAATTTTCGTAGTATATAAGTACTTTCAAAAGGAAAACTCAGCCTTATTGTTGCTTTAGCGTTTTCTCAGCCATCCTCAGAAGTTCCTTTATCGGGTTTCGGTGGTCATCAACCCTTAAGCTCAACAGCATTTCATTAGCGTTCACCACTATTATGGCTGCTGATTTTTCGCCTCGCTTGTCCCCGCCGCTTTCACTCCCCGCCTTTAGCGCCTCCAAAAGTCTTAGGGCCAAGTCTCCGCTCGATTTTTCGAAATATTCAGCCATGCTTTCGAGGACTTTTCCGCTTTTTAGAAGATTACCAATAACCACATAGTCTTTGCCCACAATCTCCCCGCGCCACTCTGGGGCTTGTGTGCCGGTGAAAACAGCTTTTTCCCCGGCAAAATTCATGATGGCTACCTGCCTCATTTCCCTTTGAGGGTCTTTTGCAATAAGCTTTTCCAAGACTTGTTTTGGCGAAAAGCCCTCAGCCAACAGTTTTAGGCCTTCAATCCCATAGACTACATTCGTGTAGGCTTGGGTTGCGATGACACCGACCCCTGGCATTGCATGAGGGACTCTGGAGCCTACAGCTGTGGAGCCCGATGCTACGGCAACTCCCATGATTTTATGCTTTTTAGAAAGCGCCAGAATCGAGAAGGTTCCACGCTTCACCATTTAACTTATGTTTATGCATCAAAACGGTTTATAGCTTGCGCAGCAACTTTCTCTAGAGATTAAAATGCGAATAGGCTTTATCGTTAATCCCATTGCGGGTATGGGTGGAAGAGTAGGCCTTAAAGGAACGGATGGAGTCTTAAAAGAGGCGATTGCACGAGGAGCCACGCCAGTGGCGCCCAGAAGAGCGGTGGAATTTCTCCATGAGCTTAAAGGGGTTATGAAAGAAAACCCTGTTGAAATCTTAACGTGTCCAGGAGTCATGGGTGAAGAAGAAGCCAAGGAGGCGAGCGTGTCTTTTCAAGTTCTGCCTATGAAAGTTAAAGATGAAACCACGGCTGAAGACACAAAGGCGGCTGTCAAGTTTTTATGTGAGGCAAAAGTAGACCTAATAGTTTTCGTTGGAGGGGACGGCACAGCTAAAGATATCCTAGACGCCATGAGGGAGAAAGACGCTGAATTGCCAGTTCTAGGCGTTCCATCCGGCGTTAAAATGTACAGCGGAATTTTCGCAGTGAATCCGTCTGACGCTGTGGAAGTTGTTTTGGCTTTTGCGCGGAAGGAGGCGGAAATAGCGGAGTTTGAAGTTATGGATGCGGATGAAACAGCCATAAGAAGCGACACTTTCGCTGTAAAGCTTTACGGCTACTTGAAGGGGCCTTTTCTTCCAATGCGAATTCAAGGAAGCAAACAAGTAAGCCCCGACACCGTGGATGAAAAGGAGAATCAAATGGCCATCGCAAGGTCCATTGTGGAGGAAATGCAGCCCAACGCCACATATATTCTTGGGCCCGGAACCACCGTAAAATGCATAGCGGAGCTGCTTGGAGTTTCCAAGACGGTGTTAGGCGTGGACATATACAAGAACGGAAGGGCGATTCTTGACGTTGATGAAAAGAAGATTTTGGAGAACGTGGACGACTGGCAGAAAACTTGGATAATCTTATCGCCTATCGGCCGTCAAGGAATACTGCTGGGTAGAGGAAACCAACAGATAAGCCCAGAAATTATTAAGCGTGTGGGAAAACAGCGCATAATCGTTGCGGCCACAAAGAGCAAGCTCCGCGATATAGAAGGCGGAGTATTAAGGGTTGACACAGGAGACGCCGAGGCAGACAACATGCTTAAAGGCTACATTAAAGTGGTTACAGACTATAGGGAATGGCGCCTCATGCCGGTTCGATAAACCAAAAGCCTTCTTGTGGCTAGGCTCCGAACTTTTTAACCTTGCCGAGGAAATTCATCAATATGGGCATCAAATCTTTTCCCCGCAATCTTCCCAAACCGCCTTTAGCGCATGTTCTTTCGCCAAATTCCTCGATGTCGTCGCAGCGCACATAAGGCCCCATTATGGCTAGTGGCACCGGGTCTCCTTCATGGTTTTTTGTCACGCAGGAAGTTGTGTGGTCGGCGGTTAAAGCCACATAGGTTTCGCCTAAATCAACCTTGTTAAGTATATACGCAAGCATCTTATCAATCCTCTCTATCACCTCAACCTTCTGTTTAGCGTTTCCATCGTGGCTTGCAACATCAGGCGCCTTAACATGCAAAAACACAAAGTCGCTGTTTTCCAGTGCTTGGACAGCTGCCTTAGCCTTAGCCACATAATCTGTCTGCACGGTTCCAGTGGCACCCTTAACATCCACCAACTGCATGCCAGCGGCCCTACAAACACCACGGATAAGTGAAGTGGCAGCCACACAAGTGGCATTTACTTCATAAACCTCATTCAAAGACTTAATTTTCGCCAGTGTGCCAGCCCCCCTAAACAGGACAATATTTGCCGGAGGCTGTCCTCGGGCAACTCTCTCCCTGTTTACTGGATGTGTTTTCAAAGCTTCATGGAATTTCTGTGCAAGTTCTTTGAGAATTTCAGCTGTGAACGCGGCTTCTGGACTGCCGTTTAAAGGCTTGATTTCTCTGACCTTTGCTCCGACGTTTTCTGGATCTGAGTCGCTGACGGCGGGAGACAACTTTGACCCGCGTAAAACTAGGACGGCGCGGTGTTGAACGGTGTTTGTGAAAAGGAACTCCACATTTGGATTTGAAAGCTTAACCTTTTTTAGGCTTTCAGCAAGTTTAGACGCGTCGGCGTCGGCTATTCTGCCAGCCCTCCTATCCAAAACGGTGAGGTTTTCGTCAACGGTTGCAAAGTTGCATCGGAAGCAGACATCGCCCTCGGAAACTTTTATCCCCCACCCCAAAGCTTCAAAGGCCCCTCTGCCAGAATAAACCTTGAAGGCATCGTAACCTAACAATGCAAGTGTAGCCGTGTCGCTGCCCGGCGGGATTCCCGGTGCAATGGGGTCCATTATTCCGCACACGCCGGCACTTGCCAAATGATCCATTGAAGGTTTTCGCGCAACCTCCAAGGGGGTTTTCCAACCCAACTCCTTTAAAGGTCTGTCAGCCATACCATCTCCAATTATGAGAAGAGCCTTCAACCAAACCACGCCTTTAACACTAAATCATTTTAAACGCCCTTTTCAGTTAAAACACTTGCCGTTGAATTTCCAGCCCGCAGAAGAAACTTTAAATAAGAATGTGCCGTTTTATTTTGCGAGTGGTTGAAAATGGGCGATTCAGTTCCACGTCTCTAAATTCTTTGAAACCCTGCCCATCTTAGACGCCATCTCTACATCATTAGAATTATATTCAACATGCAACCAAAAACCGGGGAGTGGATAGAATGTCGGATTTGGGGATTACCGTTAAAAAGTCCGAAGACCTCTCAGAATGGTACACTCAGGTAATCCTAAAGTCTGGGTTGGCTGACTACGCCCAAGTAAAGGGGTGCATGGTTTTCAGAGAGCTTTCCTACGCCATATGGGAGAAAATCCAAGAAATCTTCAACGAGAAAATAAAGCGGACAGGCCACAGAAACGTGTACTTCCCCCTCTTCATACCTGAAAGCTTCCTTAAAAAAGAGGCTGAACACTTTGCGGGCTTCGTTCCAGAAGTTGCGTGGGTTACAATCGGCGGCGACACGCCCCTAGAAGAGAGGCTTGCCATAAGGCCTACTTCTGAAACCATAATTTACGCCACTTACGCCAAGTGGATTAGGAGCTGGCGAGACCTGCCCATTAAGCTGAACCAGTGGTGCAGCGTTGTGCGATGGGAAACAAAGGCAACAAAACTCTTTCTAAGGACAAGGGAATTCCTTTGGCAGGAGGGCCACACGGCCCACGCGACAAAGGAGGAAGCCGACAAGGAGGTTATGGAAATTCTAAACGAGTACCGCGACATAATGGAAAACTATTTGGCCATTCCAGTGCTTGTGGGGAGAAAATCTGAAAGTGAAAAATTCGCTGGAGCCCTTTACACCACGACTTTGGAGGCAATAATGCCCGACGGCAAAGCCTTGCAAATGGGCACTTCGCACAATCTTGGACAGAACTTCTCAAAAGTTTTTGACATAAAATTCATCGGCGAAGACGAGAAGGAACACCATGTTTGGCAAACGTCGTGGGGCATATCCACCCGAATCATAGGCGCCATGGTCATGGTGCATGGAGACGACAAAGGACTTGTCATACCGCCGAAAGTGGCCCCAATACAAGCAGTCATAGTTCCAATACCCTACAAAAAAGCCGAGACAAGCGCAATCCTTGCCAAAGCAAAAGAAATCCATGAAAAACTGCAGAAGGCGGGAATCCCCACAGTCTTAGATGATAGGCGGGAATACACGCCCGGTTGGAAGTTTAACGACTGGGAACTCAAAGGCGTGCCGATAAGAATCGAAATCGGCCCAAAAGATGTGGAGCATGGCCAAATAACCATTGCCAGAAGAGACACCTATGAAAAAATGGCGGTTAAAGACGAGGAGGCTGTGGACGCTGTTAAAAGACTTTTGGATGACATACAGCGCAACCTATTCAATAGGGCCAAGAAATTCCTTGAAGAGCACATAACCACCGTGAAAAGCTATGAGGAGTTTAAAAGAGTGTTGCAGACGAAGGGAGGCTTCATCAAGGCTTCATGGTGCGGCAGCCAGGAATGTGAACGGAAAATTAAGGAAGAAACTGGGGCGACGATTAGGCTGATCCCCTTTGAAAGAGAAGAACCCGTTTCTAACTGCATTTACTGTGGCGGCGAGGCGAAGGAACTCGTTTACTTTGCAAAGTCTTACTAGCGCTTTTCAGCCTTACGGCTTTTAATCCCACAGCTTCACACGCTTTTTCAACTCGTTGGCAACGTCCTTCAAGTTCAACTTTTCAAGAGTGCTTTTCGTTGGCACGCCCCTTTCATCCCATCCCCTCTTTCGGTAATACATTTTCAGCATAACCTCATATTTTGCCCTGTCAAGCCTTGCACCCTTTAAGGCGCCTTTTTCCAGTGGTTCGTCAAACCATCTCGCCGGTGGGTAGTCCATTTCCCTACTCCAGTTTTTGCCAAACTCCCGAACCCAAAACGCCCTCATCAAGGCATATACTCTGTCGGCGACCACGTTTAGTTCATCCCAGCTTATCTCCATTCCAGTTGCTGCGTGTAAGAACCTTGGATACCATTCAAGTTCAAAGCCAACCTCAATCCATGGAAGTCTACAAACAGTGGCGCATTCGAAAAAGCCTCCTCGGATGCGTTGGAACTCTATAACCTTGTCGACTTTTTCCTCGCTGTATCTTTCTCTTCCAGTTTTGACCTCCCAGGAGATTACCCAGGCATCCTTGTGGTGGGCTCCTATGGGGCTGGTGGCATAAGCTAAAGCCATCGCTGGAGCGGCGTGGCAGTCGTAAGCTGAAATCTCCAAACCCTTCACGTGCATAGCCCAATTCCGTGCGTTGCCGCCGAGCTTTTCAGCTGTAAACCGCACCCCTTCTGCGAGAACTTCGCCTAAGCCTCGCCTATAGGCTATGTCTTCGATGAGGTCTCTAACCGTCTTGTAGTCTCCCCATGGAATCTTTTCCTTTATCAAACCCTTCTCCGAGGCTTCCATGGCGAAGCCGATGACGTTGCCCAGTGAAATGGTGTCCAAGCCAAACTCATCCGCCATTCTGTTTAACGCTGCAACTTTCTTAAGGTTGCCAACGCCGATGTTTGAACCCAGCATGGCGACATTTTCATAGTCAAGCTCAGACTCTTTTCGGTCTGCGTCCTTAACAGCGTTGCCGCACGTCATGTTGCAGTTGGGGCATCCCCGTTGGGAAGACTTAATCTTCTCCATGGAAAACCCGCCAATAGCATCTGCATCCTCAAAAGTTCCCTCGCTGAAATTATATGTGGGCAAGACGCTGTTTTCTTGGCTCCATTCAATAGTCATCATTGTGCCTTGCCTTTTCCAAAAAGCATAGTTCGGCTTTGTCAAAACCTCTCGGTAGGCTTCAGCACCTAACTCCTTTAAATCTTTCGGGTAGGCGGCTGGCAACTCGCCGGAACCAACAATCACTAGGGCCTTCAAGTTTTTAGAGCCCATAACAGCGCCCATTCCAGGCCTTCCACCGCCTCTCCCCTTCTGGGAGACTATGTTGGCGAACTTCACAAGGTTTTCTCCAGCTTGTCCAATTTCAAGAATGCCCGCTGCTGGGCCATAAACGCTTCTAAGCCTTTCCTCAACTTCAAAGGCGTTTAAACCCCAAAGTTCTTTTGCGTCCAGAAACTCAGTTATGCTGTCTTCTACAAGGAGAATTGTGGGAGATTCCGCTCTGCCCTCAATGACTATTGCATCATATCCAGCCCTTCGCATTTGAACAGCAGCATAAGTTCCAATGTTGCCGTCGCCGTAACCGCCAGTCAAGGGACTTTTGGCTGCGACAACAAGTTTACCGCTGCTTGGAAGGGCGAAACCCGTCAAAGGACCAGCCGCAAAAATAAGCCTATTTTCCGGCGATAATGGGTCAACGCCGGGCTTAAGCTCATCCCAGAGGATTTTAACGGCGAAGCCTCTGCCGCCTAGAAATTTCCTAGCCATTTCAGCGTCATATTCCTTTGCCACGGCCTTCTGTTTGGTTAGGTTCACCCTCAAGAATTTGCCATTCCATCCAAACATAAACACACCAACTTAAAGCAAATTGCATATCGTAGCTTATAGCTAATAAAATTCACTGTTTGGAAACGCTAAATCTGAAGCTTCTCCCGCTCGACACGCCTCTCTTTTATGCTTAAATCGCTCACTTTGAATTTCCTATCGCCGTAAAGAACAGCATATTCTTCGCCATCGTAAAGCGCGGCAGCTATCCTCCCTATGGCATCCGCCTTCATAATTCCGCTGCCACTGGCACCGCCAACAACGATTAAGTCTTTCTCTTCAAAAATCACCGGATGGCCGTCCAAAGTGTTAATCTCATAAAGTCCAGCAAAAGCCGAATAGGGATGGCAATCCCTAAACTGTGGAAAGTATTTCACGAGAACTTGGTATATGCCATACTCATAGAAGTTCTTCTCAGGCTGCGGTTCATCCTCAAGCTTAAAAGCTCTTGGAAAGTCATCAGCATAACTAAGCCAAAAAACGCCTTCCGTTGGGAAAGGCCTCACCAAAACTCTTGGCCTAGGCAAAATTGTGAAGGGTATGCATTCAACAGAATTAAATCCTTCAGTGAACAGCAGCCGCTTTAGAGCTGGCTTTTTCGCCTCTATTGCAAAAACCTGCCTTTTTTTAGGCTTTATAAAACATTCTATTCCAACGGAGTCTAAAAGCTGGGGAATCCACGCGCCAGCCGCCAAAATTGTTTTCTCCGCCTTAATAATTCCAGAATTGGCTTTAACGCCGGAAACCCTGGATTCCTGCCAAAAGAAGGGTTCTCCAGGCAAGCCTAGAGGCTTGCACGGTTCAACAAGGAAGTCTTCAACCTTAACACCGTAGCGGATTTCCCCGCCAAGCTTTAGAAATTCCTCTTCGTAAAACTTGGTAACGCAGTCAGCGTCAATAATTCCAGCTTTAGGGATGAAAACACCCTTGTAAACGTCCTTCAAACCAATGATTTCAGCTTCCTCATCTCCTGCCAAGTGTACGTTTAACCCTAATCTTTTGGCAAGCTCTTCCGCCTCGTATTCTTCGTGTTTTAGGTTGCTGGCCGCTAAACCATTCAGAATCGGGCGCATTTCTTCGTATTCTCCGCTACTTAGAAGCCAAAGATAACCAACAAAAGCCAGCTTCAAATCCACACTCAGCTGACTTTGCACATAAAAATAGAAGTCAACAGATGAGTCGGAAAGCAAATAATTCACTTTCGAAGAGAATAAGCAGCGAAAAGCCGACATGCTTTTGGCGGTGCTCCCCTGTCCAGCGGATTTAAATTTGTCAACAACTAAAATCCGTGAGGATGGATGTTTACATTTAATGTGATAGGCGGTTGACAAACCAATAACGCCAGCCCCAACCACAACGGCATCATATTCGCTCACAGATTTCCCTCAGCCCTTTCCAGAGTTTAAAGGCACAACCACCGTTGTAATAAAATTTGCCCCGAAAGAACGCGCTTTAAAAGGGAATATTTATCTATTTCAAGGAACTTATGAAAATAAACTGTTCCTGGCATTCATGGTGATGTTATGAAGATGTACGTCAACGTCAAAGGATTTTCAACAATAACCCTCATACTCCTAATAATAGTGTCCGCGATAATAGGCGGACTAATATCATATGCTTTCACAATCGCTTACTACGCAAAAATCCCCGAGGAAACCACCCTTACAATAGCTGGCGTCTACATCAACAAGGAAAACGTCCGATCGTTTAACGTTAGCGTTTTAAATCCGTCATATTCGCCTTCAGATGCAAAGGTCTCCAGAATTGCAATAAGCTTGAAGGGAGAGAAACAGCTTTACGATGTCGTAGAAACAAAACCCTCTGTTAAAAACGGATTGGCAATTTCAAGAGGAGAGGCTTTAAACATAACATGCTTGAAAATTGCGAAAGATAATGTTAACATTACTTTCGGAGAGTTTGTCAGCACGTTTACCGGTAAAACAATCATTGTGCACGTTTTTGCCGAAGGGTCACCCGCCGCAAACATGGAAGTAGTCCTTCCGCTAGTCAAACTGGACATAGTTGCAGACTTTAACCCCAGCATTTCCTTCAAAAAGTTTAACATTACCTTAATTAACAGTCCCCAATCAGAAGTCAATATTACGATTACCAATATAACTCCAGGCTTAATAACCGTTGAGGAAATGGACCCTGATGTTAGAGTACAGCCAGTCACGATTTCGAGAAACGAGTCTAAGCTTTTCAGTTTTAATGGAAGCTGGTATGGTGTTACTAAAATCGGGCTCAGCATCGAAGCTGAGCAAGGATACATATTCCGCAAAGAGGTTGAAATGAAAACAGCTTATGCATCAATTCAAAAAGTTAGCTTTGATGAAGACCATCCTGACCACTTTAATGTAACAGTTTATAATTTTGCAGATTCTGCAAATTTCGTTAATGTTGCAAAAGTCAAATGCACATTGGAGGATGGAACAGCCCTTACCTTTGACTGTGGTTCAGCTGGCATAGCCCCAAACTCTACAAGAACCTTTAAATTTGATTTGAATTGGACGGAATATCGTGGAAAAAATGTTACAGTTGTGGCCTACTTCACACAAGACTTTGAAACTCAAACCTTTGTTGTAAAAACACCTCCCCCAATAATCGTCAAGATTTTGAATGCAGAGAACACTTTCAACTTAAAGGATCATGGACATTTCAACATAACAGTTCTGAATCATCCTTCGTCTCTTGAAACGGTTAACATAACGAAAATTGTGGTTAAAGAAACGGGCGAAGTATTGCATATCAGTAACGGGTTGATTGATAGAGGCTATAATAAAACGTTTAGCTGCAACTTTAATTGGACAGGTTTTCTCAAAGATTATGGCAGAAACTTGACATTAACAATATATGCTACCACTAACGAAACTTTAAGGGAATACGCATTTGATTTTGACTTCATTCTTCCTGTGGCGGAACTGGATGTAACAATCATAAACTGCACCGCAATTGGTGGAACAAGATATCTGAATTTGACTATACGGAACTTGGGGTACTCTTTGTGGAATCTTACATTGTCAAAAATCGTTATAACAGTGCAAGGTTTTGCAAACCCATTGGAGTATGTGCTTCCCAAAAATCAGACGATAGTGAATATTGGCTGCGAAGTTATTTTGTTATGTCCGTTTGACTGGCCAAAATATCTTAGCAAAGATATAACCGTAACGGTGGTTACAGAAGAACTTGTGGAAGCTTCAGCGGCATATACTATCCCGGAGACTTTTCCATAAGCTTTTATTCCTTCAATGTCAGCCTTGTTTTAAGTGAGCGTGTGTTAGCTTGACCAATGTAAAGGTTACTGAAAGGGTGCGCACTATTGAATATGCCATCCGCGATGTTATCGTTTACGCAAAGGCACTGGCGAAAACTGGCAGAAAGATTTATTACTTGAACATTGGAGATCCTGTGGCCTTTGATTTTGACACACCTGAACACATTAAACAAGCTTTATTTGAAGCGGTTAAAAGTGGAGTCAACGCCTATTCCGCTTCTGAGGGTTTGCCTGAACTTAGGGAAGCCATAAGTGAGAAAGAAAAACGTTTAAACGGGGTTGACATTTCTGCAGAAGACGTTATTGTTACTTCGGGCATTTCTGAAGGCATTCAGATGGTTATGGCGGCTCTTGTGGATGCCGGCGACGAAGTTCTTCTTCCAGGGCCAACTTATCCGCCTTACATTTCTTATACACGGTTTTTCGGTGGAAAGCCAGTCACTTATAGAACTGTTGAGGACGATGGTTGGCAGCCAGACCTGGACGACTTACGGAGAAAGGTTTCAAATAGGACACGGGTGATTGTTGTTATTAATCCGAATAACCCATGTGGAGCCCTATACGGTGCCAAAACGCTTAAGCAGATTTTGGATGTTGCCGCGGAACACCATATCCCTGTGGTTTCCGACGAAATCTACGACCAGCTTATTTTTGAAAAGATTTTTGTCAGCACTGCAAGCCTTGCGAAGGACGTGCCAGTCATAGGACTAAACGGCTTTTCCAAGGCTTATTTGATGACCGGCTGGAGGCTTGGCTACATATACTTCCACAGTCCAAAGGGCGAACTTAAAGAGTTGAAGGAGTGTGTGGAGAAGGAGGCGAGGATAAGGCTTTGTGCGAACACGCCCGTGCAGAAGGCCGGTGTGGCTGCCTTGAAAGGTCCGCAAGACCATGTCCGCGAGATGGTTTCAAAACTTAAGGCCAGAAGAGACTATGCTTGGAAGAGGCTTAACGAAATTGAGGGAGTAAGCTGCGCCAAACCAGAAGCCGCGTTCTATGTTTTCCCAAAAATTCACGGTGTAGGCTCTAAATGGAGGACAGACCTCGACTTTGTGCTAGAACTTTTAAAGGAGACAGGAGTGCTTTTCGTGCATGGATCTGGCTTCTGTCCAGTTTACGGCGCTGGCCATGTACGGGGCGTTTTCTTACCGCCTATCGAAACCCTTGAAGAGGCTTTAAACCTCGTTGAAGGATTTATGAGAAGGAATAGGTGAAGGGTTGAGGAGGGCTTATCCTTTATAGAATGTATGTGGCCTTCTATTGGTAAATTGGCACTCCATGTTTCGGGTCTTGGACAAGCTTTGGAAACTCTTCCATAAGCCTCCGTGTTATGGGGCCTGGTTTTCCGTTGCCTATTTGCCTCTTATTTATTTCTCTGACAGGGACTATTTCCGCTGCGGTTCCTGTAAAGAAGACTTCGTCGGCTGTGAAAAGCTCGTAAGGCGTGATGTTCTTTTCCACCACTTCGTATCCGAGGCTTTTGGCAAGTTCTTTAACGGCTTCGGCTGTTATTCCAGGCAGCGCTCCGCTGTAGCTTGGCGGCGTGTATATCCGTCCATTTTTGACTATGAATATGTTCTCTGCTACGCCTTCGCATATGTAGCCGTTTTTGTCTAGACATATGGCTTCGTCTACCCCGTTAATATTGGCCTCTATTTTGGCAAGTATACTGTTTAAGTAGTTTAGCGACTTTATCTCATGGGTTGTCGCATCCACCGGGTCCCGCTTAACCCAAGTTAACATTGCTGTTATGCCTTTCTCTTTCGCCTCGCCTTTGTGAAGGGCAATTGTGTCGGTTATCACAATTATTGTAGGTTTTTGGCATTTCCTAGGGTCTAAGCCTAAATCACCCACGCCTCTTGTTACCACTAAACGTATGTAAGCGTCTTTCAACTGGTTCCTGCGAAGTGTTTCTAAAACAATTTTTATCATTTCCTCTTTGCTAACGGGAATTTGCAGCATTATAGCGTGGGCTGAACGGTAAAGCCTATCAATATGTTCCTTAAGCTTAAACACTACACCGTTGTAGGCGCGGATTCCTTCGAAAACTCCATCCCCGTATAGAAGCCCATGGTCGTAGACGGAGATTTTTGCCTGGGATTTTGGGTAGTACTCGCCATCTATATAGACAAACAACTCTCTATCCAATACTGGCTCCCCTTTGCGGAGAACAGAAATTTTTCCCTTAGAGTTGATATGTGTTTTGGCAGTCTACGCTAGCCTTATTCATGCCTAACCGTAAAATTGAGGTCTTTTAGAAACATGCTTGGGCAGGGGCAGAGGCTTGAAGGGCTTGCCTTCAACGTGTCTTTTAATTTCGCCTAAAAGTTCTTCCAGTGTCATTCTGCGTATTTTCTTCGCTTTTCTATCTCTAATGGGGAGAACCTCTGACTCTATTTCCTTTTGTCCAACAACTATTATGTAGGGTATCCACTCCATTTCGGCTTCTCTCACCCGTTTTTGCAGTGTTAGTGGTCTATCGTCTATGTCCACTCGGATTTGGTGGGCTTCAAGTTTTTCCGCCATTTCTTCACAGTGTTCGAGGAATTTTTCTGACATTGGAATTACGCGCACCTGTGTTGGCGAAAGCCAGAGGGGCAGCATTGGCGGTTCTCCTTTCTGCTGTTGTTTGTAGGCTTTTTCCAAAAGGGCGTATATGCAGCGTTCAACAGCACCGCTGGGTGAGCAGTGCAGTATAAGCGGATAATGCCTCTCGCCTTTTTCGTCGACATAGGTTATGTCGTATCTCTTGGCGTTTTCCACGTCTATCTGATCTGTCGATAAAGCTGCAGCCTTATCCTGATTGTCTACGAAGTTGAAATCCCATTTAAGCCTGAAATAGAAGAAGGGCTCCTTCCACATTTCAACCAAAACTGGTTTGCCGAAAATTTCAGCCAAACCTACGATAAAGTCCCTGTTTTCTTCGTAGAAATCTTTTGTAAAGCGAATTGCCGCTTCATAATCATCTCTTGTTAGACCTATACCCTCTAAGACTTGCATAGAGAGTTTAAACCTTGTTATGAACTCTTTTTTGGCTTGCTCTAGGTCTGTACAGAAGGCGTGGCAGTCAGGCATTGTAAAAGCCCTAAGCCTTCTTAGGCCTACCACTTCGCCGCTTTTCTCCCGTCTGAAGCTGTAGCGGGTTAACTCATAAACTTTTAGGGGCATGTGCCTATACGAGAACTGTGTATCATGAACCATTAAGAACTGTCCAAAACACGCGGCGAACCGCAGGAAAAGTTCCTTGTCCTCGGATTTTAGGAGGTACTGCCGTGCTGGGAAACGGTTTAGATAGTCCGCTAGGCTTGGGTGGCTAAAATCGTACATGACTGGGGTTTCAACTTCCATGGCGCCGTACTCGACGACTTTGGCGGTTACATACTGTTCTATAAGCGATTTTATGAGTCTGCCCTTTGGATACCAGCGGATGTTTCCAGGGTCGCTTCCAGCTTCATAGTCGGCTATTTCTAGGCGCTTCATTAATGGCACGTGAGGAGGCATCTGTTGGCTAGCTCTAACCTTGGATATTTCATATTTTGCAAACTTCTCTAGGTTTTCATGCCCTCTAAAGTCAAACTCTTCCACTGGAACCATTTTGCCGTCTGGCTGCAGAATATACCAGTAGGAGACGAGTTTCTCCTCGGCTTTTAGGGCTTCTGAAACTTTTTCAGCCTCCTCCTTCTCTGCTTTTGTCGGCAATATGACGCGGGACTGCTCCGCTAGTGGGTGTCCTTTTATGGAGATTGTGAACTGCTTGTTCCAGCCGAAGGGTGCACGGTATGTTTCTATGCCTTCCTTCTTGGCGTAAGCTTCCATGGCTCGGACAACTTTTAAAGCTTCAGAAGGTTTTGCAAGGTTGCTGCTTAAATGGGCGTAGGGGTATATCAAAACGCGGTTTACCTTCAACTTCTCAAGAAAAGCTTTAACCTCGTCTATGGCTTTACGGGCTACCGTCTCGTCGTCTCCTTCCTCCACAGCCGTGAATAGCACGACTATTTCTTCCAGGCGTTTAACCTCTTTGTCTGTTTCTTCGGCTATGGCTATTTCCTTCTGAATAGGCTTGTACTCGATATAGTTAGAGTGTAACTGCAGTATCCGCATTTTCGCCCCTCCTATTTTAAACGCCTTTATACCGCCACTGTTCAATTTTCCTCTCTTTCTTGGTTCTCTTCTTATACTCCTTATAGTGATTTTCGCAGAGGTATGCGCGTCTCTCGCCGCTGCCTAGGCTTAGTCCAGCCATTCTAACTTTTTCCGCCGATATGGAGCGGGCGGCTTCTTTGCCGCATCCGGAAACACTGCATTTTACGCCTTTCCCAACTTTTCCCAAGACCAGCCCTCTTAACACGCGCGTTTTAAGGCTTTAAACTAAATAAAATGCACTTAATGCTTAATTCCTTTTTCATAAAGCAGATTTGCCCTTCTGTAAATTTCGTCCCTGTCGCCCAAAAATGTTGGGCCAACACCTTCCACAACCGTCGAGGCTGCTGCTGAGCCAACACACCCACACCATAGGATTTCCTTGCCTCTGACATATTCAGCTAAGAAACCACCAATGAAAGCGTCGCCAGCACCAGTAGGGTCCACAAGCTTGTTAGGCGTGTAGGCGGGGATTTCATAGGCTGTTCCCTCAACGGATAACACTGCTCCTTTAGCTCCCAATGTTACTATGACGGTTTCAACGCCGAAATCGTGAACGGCCCTTATGGCAGCCTTTAAATCCGCCACGCCGGTGACAGCCTCAATCTCGTCTTGCGAAGACTTGTACACGTCTATTAATTCGAGTATGCGCTTGTTCTTTAACGGTTC
>Ga0185307_1000264_pt1 | contig 34971 bp, 34 predicted proteins | sample LHCtaG_FD_128010 | JGI IMG/M metagenome (GOLD analysis project Ga0185307, IMG submission 128010) | Hot spring microbial communities from Little Hot Creek, USA to study Microbial Dark Matter (Phase II) - LHC4sed_matched (SPADES... | ecosystem: Environmental > Aquatic > Thermal springs > Hot... | reverse complement strand
CATTGTTTAAAAACTATATTAAATTTCTATGTTATCAATAATATAATGATGTGAAGTGGTGGTAATATAACCTTTGTCTTTACCTTACAACTTAAATAGCATTTAAAAATTTGGGAATATTATATGATATTTATAGATATGTGATTTGTTAAGAGATAAACATATTTTATTAACATGGTTCTATAGTTGATGGAGGCTTCGACGAAATTGCTAATGTAACCATAGATATCTCAGAAATCTCGCTGGTTATTCTATTTGATATTCTTTCAAGTATTTCATATGGTATTTTACTCCAATCCGCAGTCATTCCATCTTCACTTTCAACAATTCTTATAGTAACTATATATCCAACAGATCTCTTATCACCTTTTACACCTACCCACATATCATCACCAACAACAGCGAATGCTTGCCATACCCTTCTATAATAGTTACTCTTCTTTAACTCATCTTCAATAATATAGGAAGCTTTTCTAGCTATTCTAAGCTTCTCTTCTGTAACCTCACCAATTATTCTAACAGCTAATCCAGGACCTGGGAATGGATGTCTATATGCCCATTCCTCAGGTATGCCTAGAGCTATAGCAATGGCTCTTACCTCATCTTTGTAGAGATATCTTAGAGGTTCTAATACATTTAAGCCAAGCCATTGAGGAAGACCTGCAACATTGTGATGGCTTTTAATCTTATCTGCACCTGGTATAGCACCGCTTTCAATAACATCGGGATATGTTGTTCCTTGTGCAAGCCATTTTATATTTGGAGTAGTTGATGCAATGTCTTTAAATATCTTGGCAAAGAGCTCTCCTATAATTCTTCTCTTTTCTTCACAATCTTTAATACCCTTTAAGGCTTCTAGAAACTGTTTAGAGGCATCTATATATATAGGATTGATCCCAAGGCTTTTCAATACATTTAAAACATCTTCTACCTCATTCTCTCTTAAAAGACCGTGGTTTACAAAAACCGCTATAAGTCTATCACCAACTGCCTTCTTTATCAATAAAGCTGTAGTAGTTGAATCTATACCTCCACTTACAGCACAAAGTATTTTACCATCATCTCCTACAGTGCCTTTAATATCCTCTATAATTCTATCTACTATATTTCCAGGGCTCCAGTTGCTTCTTGCTTTAGCTATAGTGAGGATAAAATTCCTTATAAGGATTCTACCTTTAGGTGTATGAATAACTTCTGGATGGAATTGAACACCATATATAGGTTTATCCTTTAACCTAAAAGCTGATATATATCCTGAATCTAGCGATACTGCCAATACCTCTACATTATTAGGAAGCTCAGCAACATGGTCCTTATGGCTCATCCACACAAACTCTTCATTGTCCCAACCATTAAAAATATCGTCGTTTTTAACAATCTTTATCTTTGTTTTACCATATTCACCTATACCTCTATCAACTCTACCCCCAGCCATAGATGCTATAAGCTGATGGCCATAGCATATACCTAAAATAGGTATATCTAGTTTTAAAAGCCAATTCCCTACTTTAGGTGACTGAGAATCATAGATGCTTGCAGGCCCTCCAGAAAGTATTATAGCTTTAGGCTTAATCTCAGAAACTATATCCTCTGTGAAATTAAAGTAATGTATAATTTCACTATATACATTAACCTCTCTAACTCTTCGAGATATTAAATGGGTATATTGCCCACCAAAATTAACAATAAGTACTGTATCAAACTCTCTAAAAGGTTTCCAAGGCTCCATATCTGTAAACCTCTATATTTAGCTCTAAAATATAGATGTTAAAAATTTATCAATCTTCTACATCATAAACCAACAAAAATATACATAAATGTTACAATTATCTATACATATACATCTGGGCCAAATATTTCATAAAGAACAAGTTCTTCTTTACCTTCATTTACTATTACATGATCCTTTGCAGCTTCGTAAGATACAAACACTTCATCTCTATATGGATCCCCACCAACTATCTCTAAACCATTTATTTTCCCTTTACCTCTCCAAGCAAATAATAGAAAGGCACCCTTCCTACTCATATTTAATTTAATATTTGGGGCTATTCTCAATTCAATTCCACTAAACTTTCTACTTATTTTAGGATTAAATATCCACCTCTCAGTAAACTCTCTGTTACTCTCTCTAATCTCTGGAACTATATGATACTTTCTATAAAACTTCGGATCTCTACATACATCCCAATTTATAAGTTTCAAAACCTCTTCTTCACTTATAGGTCCATTCAATAGATACTGCTCCTTAGATATGATTCTATCATATACTTTTGCCTGAAGAATTGTACCAACATCAGACTCTTCCTGAACCTCTAATGTTAGCAATGTACAAGGTGCATGAACAACGCCTGCAAGAACATGAAAACCCTCACCAATGTTACATCTATATGCAGGTGATAAATCTAGTATCCTATCATCGCTCCATCTCTTTAATAGCTCCAGAACCTCAGATTCAGTTACATCAGTATGGAAACCTAAGTGAATATATGGTGTTGGTCCTTTACATGGATGATCTAGGTAATGATATGCCTCTTCCTTTGGATTAGAGTTCCAGTATATTCTAGCATATGGCTCACCTGCATGTATATGGAGAGGTATTTGAATACCAGGATCAAGAATCTTTGTTAAAACACCAAATCTATTGTTATACAACTTAGAATAGCTTTTTCCAAGTAGTCTTTCAGGAAGCATTGATAATGCTTCTCTAAAATATATTTTCACATTTTCAAGACCTAAGTTAAGTTCCGATAACCCTTCATCTCTAGAACCAAGCACATTTACAGCTGAACCAAGCCAACGTTCACTAACCCAACCTTTACCATTGATATAAATCTTATCTAACCCTAGTCTCCCACCAGCTGGATAAAGAGGTCTTGCAACATAATTAGGTTTAAGCCTTAAAACACCATTGTTTTTATCAATTTCTCTGTTTATTATTTTCTCTAAATCCATATTCAATACCTCTACAAATATTACTCTAAATATAAAATTTTATTTTTATATTTAATAGCTATTAATAAAATAACTTGTATTCATCTGATAAATCAGCTGGTTTTATACTCCGTTATGATAGATATATATTTGCGTTTCACGTATAGTAGTAAAGTATTTTGATAGTGATGTTTATGAGTATATATAAAGGTCTTGAAGACGGCATAGTTCAATGCATTGATAGAGTTTTAAATTATCTTAGATCAGATAGGATATCAAGTAACATTATAGGTTTCAATTTATTTGGAGATACAACAAAAGAGTTCGATGTTATAGCAGAGGATATTCTAACTAGTTGTATTGTTGATCAACTATCTGATGTTATTATTGTTGGTGAAGAAAGAGGTGTTAGAATTTACGGTAGCGGTAAGTGGATTGCTATAATAGATCCTGTTGATGGAAGCAACAATTTTGATGCTGATATACCTTGGTCATCTATTTCTATAGCTATAGCTAGAAAAGAAAATGGCTCATCAACACTAAGAAATGTTGTATTTGCTGTTGTTGCTGAAGTTTTTAGAAATAGGATGTACATCTATAGAGATGGATATGTAGATATTAAAGGTGGTAAAATCTCTAGAAAAGAATACCCTAAACCAATATTGCTAGGCTATTTTGAGTCTCCAGAATCCTATAAACCAATAGAAAAATATATATCAATAAGGGGAAAAATTGCGTTAAGATCCCTAGGTAGCGCAGCTCTAGACATAGTATATGTAGGTCTTGGAGCTGCTGAAGGATTCATCGACATGAGATCAAAACTGAGAAACATAGATGTAGCTGCAGCCTTAAAAATAGCTACGACATTAGGTGCAGAGACATATATATGCGATTTTAATGATGTTAATAAAATACCTCTTGAAAAACCTGTTAAAATAAGATGTATAATTGTTGGATATAACTCTACATATTTATCTAAACTATTAGAAGCATCATTATAAAGCATATAAGATTTTATAAACAAAAATATAATACTAAATAAATTGAAAGAATTAATATAACAGATGTAAACAGCTATGTTCTTTCTTTTATATAAATTTTCATAATAGATTGTTAAGCTTTAAACGAGTGTTATAGATATACCTAATATATACAGATATATACGAACTACATATAAGAGTTTTAACATATATACAGAGTTCGTGGTGAGAAATATGTTAAAACCCAACATATCTAGCCTTAAAAATGTAATCAGTAAGGAAATAAAAGCATTAGCAAGTGTATTTAATGGCAGTAATAGTGGAGATAATAAAGCTAAAGACGTTAGAGAAGAGACAAAGATACTGCTTTTATCTAGTAATAGAAAAAGAAAGAACTCTATAGAATGCTACTTTATATCGATAAACGGCTCTATATGCTATGAGTTTAGAGAAGATGGTACTATAAAAATACTTTAGTATTTGAATTAAATAAAAATAATAACAATTTGTTTAAGAAATAAGCTTATTTAAATATTTTTTCAATTTCTTTCCTAAATTTTGATATTATTTTTGCATAGGAATTGCTCTCTATAGTTTTCCTACCTATAATAAAGCCTGAAGAAGTATATTTTGAGTCTATATAGAATAGTATGTATAGAGGTTCAGCTATTGTTGTAGGTGCTCTATAGCTTTCCTCAATACCTTTTATACATAATGATTTTAAAGCAGATTTTACTGATTCTATAGCTATTCTTTTCCCAGCTTCTTTTACCCTTTCAGCGGGTATTACATATCTTCGTGTTCTTAAAAATACCCTCATTTTAATCTCTATATCCTCATATTCTGTGAGCTTATCTATAAGGTTGTATAGCCTTGTATACTCCCCTCTAAATATTTCGTTGCTAATTTCATTCAATTCATTAACTATATTAACACTATTACAGCCTTCTACATTAACCCTTTGAGCCTCTAAAGGTGGGTCTTCTACTATCTTTACATTCTTTGGAGCTTTTTTCAAAAGTAATATACTTAGATATGGGTTATCTATATATGATCTAAGAATACAATCGAAGATGAAAATATCTTTAGGTTTACATTCAGGGAATTTTACAAGTAGACATGGTATCCAATATACATTGAATTCCTTCCCTATTCTGCTCAACATACTTTTTTCTACATATATATATCTATACATCTACATCACTCTAAATTAAATACAGACTTTAGCTACTTCATATAGACGCTAGCTTAAAGTTAATCTTTGTCTAAACTCCTTAAAATCTCTATATTCTTAGCCTCACTTTCATCTATAGCTATAGTCGATATCCATGCTTCAAGAATCTCCTTAGCTAGATATGTAGTCACTAATCTACCACTCAACACAAGAACATTAGCATCATTCCAAAGCCTTGCACCTCTAGCTGTCCCTGGATCGTTACACAAAGCAGCTCTAACGCCTTTAACCTTGTTAGCAGCTATAGAGACTCCAGTACCGGTATAGCATATAGCAATACCCCAATCCACTTCACCACTAGCCACAAGTTTTCCAACCTCATAGCCAACTATAGGCCAAGGCTCTGTCTTACCGGTTTTAGCCGCACCTATAGTAATAACCTCGAAACCTCTCTCCCTAAGATACTCAATAACAGTATTTACAATTGGATAAATATCATCTGAACCTACAACAACTTTTCTACCTGGAAACACCATATTTGCAACACCATAGAACTTTATTTAAATTTAATAATTTTTGCTGTATTTAAAAATAAATGCTCCTAAAACTTATCATATATAATTTGGAATTTATAGAAATATTTCTATAGTTCTGTTAATTTGATACATATATTGGTTTATATCTTCTACCAACATTAATATAGATAATCTTATAATTTTATTGTTTTATGAATAGATAATTCATTATCTAGAATATGCACTATTTTGCTTGAATCAAAGCTGTATAGACTCCACCTGTAGATGTATAGATCTTAACTTGGTATATCATACCACTAACATAATCCTTTGATAACATAATTGATATAACCTTTTCAGTATTTGGGTTAATAATAATTGGCGCCATATAGTTTCCTCTATTAAATCTTGAGGAGCTATCTATATTTTCAAATCCAACTATTTCAACTGCTTGTATAGCTATACCTACAGAACTTGGATTCTTTACATGTAGATATAGTATCTTGTTAGAACTATCAATATAGCTATCATGCAATATTTGTATAGGCTCTACTCTAAATATATCGGTTAAACTTGTTATCCACTGTAAAATAGGAAAGCTTATAGCAATGGTTACTGATAACAGTATTATTGTGGCTAAAAATGTTAGTTTTTCATCAGCCACAGCATTTTCCCAAGATATAAATTTGTTTAGAAAAATTAATATGTTTTTCCCTAGAGACAACCAAAACTATTTCTATGCTACTTTAATACCATGTTACAAGTAATTAATTCTATGTAGCATTATCATTAAAATTAACAATTCTATTCAAGTTCTATTTCAAATTTCTACGTACTAATGTTAATGCCCATTCCGAGGAAATTTTAGATGCAAACAACATTGTTAGCTTCGATGCCATTGCAACATCATTTAAATTAACAACCTCTGTTGGTGAATGTATATATCTTGTTGGTATAGATATTGTTGCAGCTGGTACACCCTCTTTATTTAATGCTATTATTGTAGCATCTGTTGTTCCTCCATGGAGTACCTCGAGCTGATATGGAATCCCATACTGCTTTGCAATCTCTATAAGCTTCTCTCTAATAGCTGGATGAGCTATAAGGCCAGAGGCTGCTCTTCCATCAACCACTTTTATAGCTGGGCCTTTACCAAGTTGTGTAATCCAGTCTTGTTCTGGTACACCAGCAACATCACTCGCTATTGTAACATCTATTGCAAGAGCTAGGTGTGGGGTTATAGAGTATGCAGCTACTCTTGCACCTTTTAAACCAACCTCTTCTTGAACAGTTGCAACAGCATATACATCAACATCATTATTATCAATTGCTTTAAAGGCTTCTATCATAGCAGCAACACCAACTCTATCATCTAATGCTTTACCAACAACTATATCCGATGAATTCAACGAATTGAAGTCTCTTTCAAACACCGCTATGCTTCCAATTGTAACACCTAGTTTCTCAGCCTCTGCTCTACTACCAACACCTATGTCTATATATAGATCCTTTCCCTCTGGAATCTGCTTCATTTCTTCAGGTTTCATTATATGTGGAGGCTTTGAACCTATAACCCCTCTAACAACATTGCCACTCAATGTTTTTATAACAACTCTTTGTCCAAGCAATGTACGCTCAGATATACCTCCAATTGGCTGAAATCTTAGAAAACCTTTATCATCTATATAGCTAATAATAAGCCCTATCTCATCCATATGTGCAGCAATCATAAGCCTTGCCGCACCTTTGGACCCCTTTTTAACAGCTATAACATTTCCTAGAGCATCTATCCATAAAGAATCAGCGTAACCTTTAAGCTCATCTACAACAACATCTCTTACAGAATCTTCAAAACCTGAGGGCCCTATAGCCTCTGTAAGCTTTTTCAATAAATTATATAGAGATTCCTTTTTAATTTCATACATAGTATTTAACCCCCATAACAAGTTTGATATAGTTTTCTACTAATACTAAAATAAAAACTTTTCTAGATCTGTAAATGGACTATAATAGGTATTATTACAGGTATTATAAGTGTTAATATAAATCCATGGATAAAAGCAATCATAGCTATTGCATTGTTTGTGACCTTGGATATAACAGGCAATGTTGTATCCATAGTTGTTGCACCACCAATTGTTATAGCTTCAATAGGATATTTTCTAGATAGAAGTGGATATATAATAAATGTAGCTACCTCTCTAAACATATTTACAGTGAATCCTAAGAAAGCAAAATATCTATTGATTGTAGCTAAATAAGACCCTGTAAACGTGTAAAACCCCATTCCAAGAGCTATAGCTGTGTACATCCTTATATCGCTATTCAATATTATTGCTGCAAGCAAACCCCCTGCTATAGACCCTAATATAGTAGATATAATCACTTTTATTGATATATCTATATGGTTTATCAAATCTTTAAAAGAGTTAACTGTATTAACTATAGAGATGGTAATTAATGATAAAAGTATATATACAAGCAGTTCTATTGTTTTAGATAACATAAATATAGATAAATTATTGAGATAAAACAAAACACCTATTCCAAGCCCTATAACAAATATTATAACTATCATAAAAATTGTTTTCATTTACCTCTACCAACTCTTGTAATTAATAAAGCTATGCAAAAACCTATAGCAATAGGTAGAATAGTTAAAAATGTAAGCTCTATGGCAATTATATAGATTGTCTGTATCCCTATCTCAAAAAATTTTTCTGTAATGGTATAGCCAGCTACAATACCTATTAATAGAACAAGAATCGGTATTATTAATGTCATAGTATAGTTAACAAATCTATTTATATTCATCTTCTTAAGTCTGAGAAGAAAACCTATAAGGAAACCGATAGCGATGGAGATGTAGATTATATAGCTTCACCTCTACCAAGCTTTATTACTCTGCCCTCAAACCGAGCTTTCTTTAATTTTCTTCACAACACATATATTCTCAATTGATGTATATGGGTATTGCCCTTCTTCATCTTTTTCATAAGCTTTAACCATATCCCATATATTGAGAAGAGCTAGAGATACAGCGGTTAGTGCTTCCATCTCCACACCTGTTCTCTCACGAGCTTTAACTAAAACCTCTACACAAACCTTATTATTATCTTCAATCCATATTCTTGGCTTTACAAAATCTATTCTTATTGTATGGCAAAATGGAAGTAGCAAAGAGGTATTCTTAGCTGCATGCAATGCAACTAAACTTGAAGCAGCAAAAACATCGCCTTTCTCAATAGCCCCACTTCTTATTCTATCAACAGTTTCTTTTCTAAGCCTTATACATCCCTTTGCAACAGCCTCTCTATACACATCAATTTTGCTACTAATATCAACCATCTTCATTTCCAAGACAAAACACCATATGGAGTTATGTAATTATATACAGATAAAAATTTTATCTATTATTGTCATAAACTATAAGAAGTTGTAGATTGTTGTGACTGCTAAGATGTTTAAAGATATCTAACATGTTTATCAATTATAAATATTTTAACTCGACTCATCATATGTATTTAGCTCTTCTCAGTATTTCTAATAGAGCAAAACATTTCATTAACATATCTACATCTTTGTTTCTAAAAGATCTCATAGCACTCATCATTCTATCTAGATATGGCTACAAGGTTAGAAGCATTGTTGAGTTTCCCAGTATCTTTAGGAAGCAATAAATCCATCTATAAAATCCTGGTTTATATTTCAAGAAATTTAAATTACTTGTCTTGAAAATAATTCTTAAAATTTAAAAGTAAACACTTAATAATATCAGCTATATAGGTGGTTTTATGGAGGGTAAAGTATTTGAATGCATTATAGAAGATAGAATAGCAAAGGATATAAAACTCTATAGAGATTTTATTGAAATCCCATTTAAGGTTGTTGATAATGTTGATATACTTTTTATAGAGTTTATTTATAGTGACCTTGAATGTAGACTTGGTCTAGGTATTGTTGATCCTACAGAATCTTTAAGGGGATGGAGTGCTGAAAGAAGGCAGAGGATATATATTGCCAGAGGTACCGCAACCCCTGGATATGTTGCAGGTGATATTGTATCTGGGGTATGGAAAGCCCTTGTGAGGCTTGATAATATAGCTGATGTTGGCTGTGGCTATAGGCTTAGAGTAACCGGTTATAAAACTGTGCTAGGCGATACAAAATTTGATGATGTACACAAAATACTTTCTTATTTAACTAAAAACACAAATTTATTAGAGATTGTAAAAAACTATTTTGAAATTATCTCAATAATGAATTACACATATCCATGTAGAGATTACTTCAAAGGCTATAAAGCTTCAAAGAACTCTAGCAACGGTTCTATGTGGTGTAAAGGCGATCTACATATACATACAATTCATAGCGATGGAAGAAACACTATATGTGAAGTAATTGCATTGGCTAGAGGTAGAGGTTTAGATTTTATAGCACTAACAGACCACAATACAATTAGCCAGAATAAAGAGTTTATAGAGATAAATAGTAGCTATGAAGATTTTTTAGTTATTCCTGGGATGGAGATAACTACATTCTATGGACATATAAATGTATTTAATATTGATAGATATATAGATTTTAGAAGAAAAAGCAGAGAAGATTTTAAAAACCTTATAGAAGAGGTTCATAGCAATGGAGGTATAGTTTCTGTTAACCACCCTGATATATCTAGAGAGCCAATGTGTAGAGATTGCCCATTTAGATATAGAGATATAGATGGTTTTGATGCTATTGAGGTTTGGAATGGTCCGTGGCATATATTAAATAGTGAGTCTATTTCTTGGTGGCATAACTTACTTATAAAAGGATATAAAGTCACTGCCATTGGCGGGAGTGACTATCATGGTGTTGATCTAACAAGAATAGGTGAGCCAACAACATGGATATATATAAATAGCCTTAGCACTGAAAACGTTTTAAAGAGTATAAAAATGGGTAGAGCATATATAACATATATACCTGATGAACCTATTATAGATGTAAAGGCTGTTGATAGCGATGGTAACACCTATATATTTGGTGATGAAATTAAAGCGTCAACTAATGGATATATAGAGCTTATTATAGATATCAAAAAAGCTAAGGACTCTACACTTAGAATTATAACAGAAAACAACATATATAAAAATGTAGACATAACTAACAATGAATTTAAACATAAAGAAAGGATAAAGGCTAAAGATGTTAGATTTATAAGAATTGAAATTGGTAGATATAGCGATCCATATAGGCTTATCCCATATAATTCTGATGACTTATTAGCATTAACCAATCCATTCTATATAAAGCAATACAATTTATAAGCTTTAAATATAAGCAATTAAATCAAGCGATACAATATAAAATCAAAACATTATTTTAATTTAATTTTATAAAGCAATGAAGAATATATTTCCAATTAATATGCTTAGTAAACACCACATTTCTTAACAGCTTCTACAGCAGCCCAAATATTCTCAATTTTTGTAGCTTGGGGTAAAGGTGCTCCTCCACCCATCATCATAAAACCTCCTGGCTCTTTAACATCATTTAAAAGCTTGCATATTTCCTCTTCTATTTTTTCCTTAGATGCATAGATATAGAGGCTTGGTGATATGCCAGCTCCTATTGGTAGATGATCTCCTAAAATCTTTCTCACCTGTCTTATATCAGCTCTTTCAAACCATGCAAAGATGCTTCCCTTGGGAAGCTCGAGCAAGTAGTGCACGAATGGTGTGAAGTCTCCTTCGAAGAATACAGATGGTATAGCATCTATGTTATGGGCTTCCAATAACAATCTCTTTAACCCTGGCCAGTAAAATTCTTCAAATAGTTTTGGAGGTAGCATCTCGTTTAGATGTAGAGCAAAGAAAACTAAGACGACTCTTGTGCCAAAGACTTTCTCAGCATCTTCAGGCCTTGGTGTGGTAGTTCTAAGTAACTTCACAAGGATTGGTATTAGGGCATCTATCGCTATATGTATCTCTTCTGGATGTCTTCTAAGATCTAGCATAGTGTGTGTTGGATGCCTTAACCCATCAGCTATGAAGTCTAGTGGTGCATAACCAAAACCCATGGGAAACATAGGCCAACCTCTATTAACTGTTTCAACACTTATTCTCATCATAATATCATTAAATCTCGTCATATCCTCACCTAACTTAATCAATGTAGCATAGGCCTCTGGAGAACTAGGTTTTGAAAGAGCTTCAAACATTCTTGGAACAATAACCTCAGCCATAAACCCTATAGGATCTTTAGCAAGCTTCCTGTATTCCTCAACCTCAATAAACTTACCACCAATATACTGTGGATGATAATTAGGTGGAAGCTCGGCGCTAGGCCACCTAGAGACCCTATCCTTTAAAATCCTATGAGTTTTGCCCGTTAATAATATTGTAAAAGGTCCTGGGATATAGTCCATTAAAACAAAGGGCAGTACAGGCATGCCAATAGTCAAATTGAAAAGTCCAAATGGTGGTGTGTCAACACCATCAACATTAAAGTCTTCTAGCCATTTCAAACCCACCTTATACATAACCTCATAATTTGTTGTTGCTTCAGCAACAGTATAACCAGCGTAATTAGCTGTTAAAACAGCATCTGGAAAGAATGAGAATGGTACTCTATCTGGCTTCTTATTTTGATAAACCTTTTCCACTCTATTTTTTCTCTCCTTTAATAATTGTTTAGAATTAAATTTAATTCTTAACATAAGATTGCCCATATATTTAAATTTATATTAAGCATAGATAGAAAAGGATATGATACGAAAATAAAAAAATATTCTTCTTTTTACACTTTTGGTAAACCAAACATCATTATTCCTCCAATAAGCTCTATTGTTGCTGCAATTAATATTGTTGTTGCAAGGCCTTGTGAAGCTATTAGTGCTCCTGCGGTAAATCCTCCTATTATCGATGCTATAGATATAGCTATAAATATTGTTGTTATTGCTACAGAAACAAGTTCTGGTCTAACACTTCTCGATGCTACATAGCTTGTTCCAGGCATTCCTACAACTCCAAAGAATGTTACCAACCAGAATAATATTATATATCCCCACATAATTCCTAGAGCTGGATACATTATATATGTGACTATAGCTGATGCAAGTATAGCCATTGTCAGTGTCTTTCTACCACCAAGTCTATCTACTATAGGTCCCCATATATACGTACCGATACCAAGCATTATTGAAGCTACACCCATAGCTAGTGAAAATACTTCTGGAGGAGCTTTATATATAACGCTAAGAACTAGTGATAGCGATGGATACATAAGATTCCATCCAATTAGATATATACATATAGCTATAGCTGTCCAATACACCCCTCTAGCTTTAAAAGCCGTAGCTAAATCAGAGCCCTTCATAGCTGGGAATTGGACTCTAGGAACTTTAACTGGTAATAATAAAAGTAGTGCTAGAAGTGCTAATAATGCTGCAAGAAGATAAAGCCCTGAATATCCCCCTACATAGCCAAGTATACCTCCTGCAAAGATTTGAGATACACCCATGCCAAGCATCATAGACCCTGCAAGAATGCCTAGAACAGTACCTCTTATTCTTTCTGGAGCTACAAGAATGCCCATCGCCATGAACAGAGATCCAAATGCGAATACTATACCACTTATAGCTCTATAGACTGCCATCTCAATCCAGCTACGAGCTATGGCAAGTAAAGCATTGAATATAACACCTAATATAAGCCCTATAGCTACAATCTCTTTTCTTCTACCAGTTTTATCAGCATAAATACCAACAGGTAGAAGAATGATTACTGACACAATTGATGGAAGAGCCATAACCATAGCTGTAGCTATGGCCTCGGGTGCTCCTAGCTCTAAGGCATGCACAACTATTGTTGGGCCATAGATTCCAAAACCAGCTCCTGACAATATAGCTGATAGTGCTAGAAGTATTACCGGTAATAGAGAAGTTCTCTGGTTAGAGGATGTGTAAGACATATCAGTACACCCCATATTTAAGTGCTGCATTGATATATGCTTTTACATTAGCTATAGGTGTTCCAGCTGGTAATTCATTTACTCCAAGTGATAACATGAATCCTCCTTCAGGCTTTATTTTACTTAATAAATTCTTTATATATTCATCAATCTTCTCTGGAGTACCACCAGCGACAAGAGATACTGGAACCCCTCCCATAACCGTTGTATGTCCCTTTAACTTCTCCCAAACTTTTATAAAGTCTCTTGGTCTTTCAAACCACGCTATACCCCAGCCTTTTGGAAGCTCAAGTATTGTTTCAACATGTGGTAAATGATCTCCCTCAAAGAATATAAACCCTTTATAACCTTTTGCAACAAGTGTTTCAATGATTTTCTTTAGATATGGCCAATAAAATTCATTATATAACTTAGGAGGCAACATTTCATTTAGATGTAGTGGTATAAAGAATTGTGTTAGTGGCGGTGCTGGGGGTATGGCTGTAGCAACCTTAATTATAGGCTCTACAAGCGATTCGCATGCCATCTTAAATTCTTCTGGATATCTCCTCATATCAATCATTGCTCCTGTTGGATGACGTAGGAAGTCCCCTATGATATCTGCAGGGGTATAGGCATTTGTCATAGGAAAAGCAACATTGCCTCTCTTCATAAGCTCTCCAAATAGCTGCATTTGAAATGATCCTATTTTCTGCATTGTCATACCTACTCTTATCCAAGCACCATTCCATTGAGAAGTACCTGGTGTCCCCAGCCCTGGACATACCCTTGGCAAAATTATATTATGGATAAACTCTATAGGGTTATCTATAAACTTCTTATATTCTTCAGGCTTCATAAACTCTCCTCCTCTAAACTGCGGATGCATATCAACCCTCAACTCTCTACCAGGCCATTGAGACCATCTATCCTTTAAAATATCATGTACAGGCCCTGTTAGAAATCTAATAATATTTGAGAAATCTGGAAAATCTGCAAAAGCTAACGCAAATACAAAGCCTTCTAGCATCATTGGTGCAAATACTATACCCCAATCACTTGGAAAATCATGTACAAACTTAAATACTGCTGAAGGAATCTTGTCTAACTCGTATGATAAATCATACCATGTAATCCCAGTATAGCTACAGAGAAAGTCTCCAGCAACACCAGCCACAGGAACTCTATCAGGTACTTTTAGCTCCACAATCCTTAGAAATCTCTCTGCTTTTTCTTTTGCAACTATATCTGGTTCTTTCTCATGTCTCTCTATCCATTCATCTATTGGTTGTTTAGACATTTTCTTCACCTCTTCTTCTTTTCCTCTATCCATTTAAGCATTATTCTAATTCCTTCTGCTGCGCTATTTGTCCATGCATCTGCATCTACATATTGACATGCATATTGATCAACCCTACCACCACCAATAATAACCTTAACCTTATCTCTTAAACCTGCTTGTTTAATTGCATCAACTGTTTTCTTCATAGACTCTATGCCAACTGTTATAAGACATGACATACCAACAATATCAGGATTATGCTTTTGAATAGCTTCAACAAATTTATCTGGAGATACATCAACACCTAGATCTATTACTTCAAATCCTGCTGCCTCAGCCATTGTTACAACAATGTTTTTTCCAATGTCATGTATATCGCCTTCAACAGTACCAATAACAAATCTACCTATAGGTTCTCTAACCCTTCCAAGCTCTCTAAGCTTAGGTCTAACAATATCAGATACCTCTTTAAGAATCTCACCAGCCATAACCAAATCAGCTATAAAGAACTCGCCCCTCTCATATTTCTCACCAATAACATTAGCAGCTTTAGTCAAATCATCCAATATCTTAAGAGGATCTTCACCACCTTCTAAACGCCTCTTAGTTAACTCAACAGCTTTATACTCATCCAAATCCACAACAACTTTCACAAACTCTTCAGACAAAGACATTAGATACACCCACTTAAATACTCTAACAACATAGATTAAAATATTTTTTTCATTGAAACCATATGGTTTAGCTATCCATATATCAAAAACCATTCAATTTAAATAAAATAAAAATATACATAGACAAAACAACTAATAATTGTAGAAAAGCTTAAAAGTAATTAATAAGTTTTCATTAAAACGATGAATATGTTTGATTATATTATTTGGATCGTTATTTACCATGTAGATCTATATTCTCTTTAATAACATCTCTTAATGCACTTTAATATTTCTAGGTTCTAGATATTTCCCATTTTTTATCTCTTCAATGCTGTAAGAGATGAGGGTTCTTTAAAAATTAAACAAACTTAGTGATGCTTTCTAAAGGTAAATAATAGATAGATGGTTTATAACTATATTTGGTTTTATTTATCAAAGTTTTTTAAATATCTCTATTAATTTGTTTTAAATGTTGGTGTGGGATTTGAGTTTTATAAGAAATAGGTCTGTATTAGAGAGGGATGAGCTACATAGAGTAGCTCTAGATGTTGTTGAATATGCTTTAGAGTCTTCAGATCCCTATAAAGCTGTTTTATCATCTATTAGAATAGTTGGTGATAGAATTTATGTAAAGGGTGTAGAGGTTGATGCTAGAGGAAGGTTTCATGTTATAGGTTTTGGAAAAGCATCTAGAAGGATGGCTCTTGCCCTAAATAATGTTTTAGGTAGTAGAATTGTTGGTGGTGTAGTTATATCACCTGAGGATACTGGGTCTATAGGCTCTATAGAAATTGTTAAGGGCGATCATCCTATACCTAAAGAAAATACATTAAAATCATCTCAAAAAATACTGGAGTATATTCAAGACAATGTACATGAAGATGATATATTGTTTGTTTTGATTTCTGGTGGTGGTTCTGCACTTTTCGAGGTTCCTGAAGATAACATATCTATAGATGATATTGGTAAAGTTGCTAGAGAGCTTATGAAGAGAGGCGCTGATATATTTGAGCTTAATGCTGTTAGAAAGAGATTTTCAAGAGTTAAAGGAGGTAAACTACTTAAATTGGTAAAAGCTAAGAAAGTATTTTCTCTAATCATAAGTGATGTTATTGGAGATAGACTAGATACTATTGCCTCTGGACCTACAGCACCTGATGAAACAACATATAGAGATGTATACAACATTTTAAATCGTCGAGGACTATGGAATGAGATACCAGAAAATATGAAAAAAATTATAGAGCTAGGATTAAAGGGAGAGATACCAGATACACCTAAACCAGGAGACCCTGTATTTTCAAAAGTTCACAACATTATAATAGCTAGCAATGCAATAGCACTAGAGTCTATGGCTAAAAAAGTAAAGGAACATGGGTTTAAACCATTAATATTAACATCTATGATTGAAGGTGAGGCAAAAGAAGTTGGAAAGGTATTGGCATCAATAATAAAAAACATTGTGTTGTATTCTAAACCTATAGAGAAACCAGCTGCAATTTTAGCTGGTGGAGAAACAGTAGTTACTGTAAAGGGAAATGGTATAGGTGGTAGAAATCAAGAGCTTTGCCTATCTCTAGCAATATCTATAAAGAACCTGGAAGCTGTTGCGATATGCATGGGAACTGATGGAATAGATGGGATAAGCCCTGCAGCTGGCGCTATAGTAAGTGGAGATACTATTGATGAAGGCTATAGTATAGAGCTAGATCCAATAAAATATCTAGAAAATAATGATAGCTATACCTATTTTTCAAAAATTAATAGAGCGATAATAACAGGGTATACAGGTACAAATGTAAACGATATATTTATAGCATTAGTAAGATAAAACACCGAATACAAATAGCTAGACATTGCATTAATCAATTTTTACTAAATATAATAACTTTATCTATAAAATAAATAGCTCTTAATCAAATAAATATCTTTTATTTTATAGATATGGCTTTAAACCTTTTCGCTACAACTATAGATATGATTCCCAGCACTACTGAAAAAATAACTACTATAATAATGGGGATTAACTGAAGTATTAAATTTTCATTTCTTTGCATATATAGATAATCTATAGCTGATATATTTACCGAGTATACACTCCATGCTTCATTCAATAGCTCTTTCACTATATCTTTATACTCTGAAGCTGCAATATATAGGTTATTTCTATTTCTTTCCATTCTTCCTGTCCATAAAATCCATGGAGAATTTGTAGATATTGTTATGTTTGCAAGAATATCTAGATCTTTATTAAATAGTAATAGATTATTCATAGCTATGTATGGCGGCACTATAATTCTTGAACCAAATGCAGCTATTCTATCCTTGTCAATATAAGTTATTCTAAAAATTATATAATTTTTCAATTCTTGTAGCTTTAAAACATTGCCATTATAATCTATCTTTAAAATACCCATGGAGCCACCCACATAGGCATGTCTATCTAAATCAAATGTTAATGAATATGGATATCCTTTAACATTATCTATATTAATTGTTTTAACAGCAACAAGATTCTTATCAAGTATATCAATCTTAGTTATTTCGATATCTGTAGACTCGTCTACATATAGATAGAGCAGCCATAGAAAACCATCTAAATCCTCTGCTATCTTTGGTAAAGCATAGCTCCATCTCCAAGACAATGTAGTGTTAACCATATATACAGCTTCTAATGAATATAGATCTTTTGATCTCTTTTCAACCCTATATCCATTAAAATTAGAGCCATTTACAATACCCGAAACATAGATATATTCACCATCGCTATATATAGATGTAGCTATATCCATACCATTGAAAGGATTAGATAGAACCATTGAAACTATATTTAGCTCTTCATCAAAAGCTATAATGATCCATCCAAAATCATTGCCAGAAACATTTAAAGTTCCAACGGCATAAATATTATTATCAACAACAAAACAATCATATAATGTACCCATAGAACCTCTCCAAACCCTTAAAAGAGAACCCGAGGCTGCATCTCTAATCTCTGCTCTCATACTAGATACACCATCAATTTCATCAAAACCAAAAACATAGAGTTTATAGCTATATATGCAGAGAGCCAAAGCTACATCTCTACCAAGGCTATAATCATTTACAACAACCCATTGAAAAATACTTGAAAGAGATAATAGAAACATAATATATGTTGCAATACCCATCAATAAACACCTGTATTAATTCATTATATAAAGACATTATAAATATATCTTAAAATGTCTTAAACATGTTAATGTAGATAATAGCATAGATTGCAAGTTATTCTTAGCAGTTATATTTTCATTTAATTTTTACTGAATCTTCTATTCTAGACATCTTATTTTCAGAGAGATTAAAATACTATACAACAAGAAATTCATAACATTCCCTTAATATTAACGGCTTAAAATTAGGGTATTTAAACGGGGATACCCGGAATTTAGAGACTTAAAAGCTTGTCTATTATTTTTATCAGAAGGTCTTTGTCTATATAATAAAAATACTTATCCTCTAACGCTAGTCTCATTACATCTCCATGTATTTCAAATAATTTTCTAACACATTCTATATCTTCTGCACATTCTTTTGGGTCAATATAAAGAAAATTCTCTAGCCATGTAAAGATCAACTTAGCTAATATACTATCATCGGTTATACAAAGAACTCTTCTTTCTTTACAGATTTCTTTAGCAAGGGTATTTAGAGTTTCATTTCGAATTGTGTAGCACATCCAACCTCATCTAAAATATATTTTCTAAACTGTTCAATATATTTTTGGTTTTGTAGCCTCTCATACATTAATTGAATTAGTAGGAATTAGAATTCGTTGAACGAATCTAAATATTTTACTAGGTTTAACATGTTATAGGCTATATCCCTTAAAAACTCTACTTCATTACTGTTTTTATATATATTAAGATATATAGATGCCTCTATAGGTACTTCATCAATATATTTATTTATGATGTTTATGAACCCATCATCAGCTATATAGATTATTGGTTCTACAGGTACCTTCCACATCCTATTTTTCTCTACATTTAGAAGAGCTTCAATAATTTCTCTATCCTGTGCATCTTCCTTTAAATTAATCAAAGCAGCATAATGCGTATCTATATAGTGTACAGCTATATACGCTATTATCTTTCCATTTTTTCTACAAATAAGCATTGCATATTCAGATGAATCGAGAAGAACTGTGTGTCCATATTCATAAACATCTATATCGAATTTTCTTAAATATGAAATAAACATATCTAGGTTGTTTACATAAATAAATGAGAGTACTGCCATATAGACCACTATGATATAGATACACCAAGTGTGAATAAATAGCTTAGGTTTCAACAATATTCATAAATACTATATTTGTATTAAAGTATTATATTAACTATATGAGGTGTAAATCTTGAGATATGTATCTCCATCTATATGTGGTGTTAAAGTCTCTGTAATATCTCTTGGCACATGGTATCTTCCTAGATCTAGTGAAAAGGATGAATATGGGATATATAAAGTTGATGTTGATGAAACTAAGAAACTAATTAGATATGCTTATGACGCTGGTGTAAATTTCATAGATACTGCTAATAGATATCATGGCGCAGTATCCCCTGTTCCTTTAACACATGTTGGTTACGCTGAGAAGCTTATTGGTAAAATTATATCTGAGTTGAATTTGGAAAGGGAATCTCTTGTGGTAGCTACTAAAGTTGCTGGTGAGATGGCTAGCTGGCCAAATGGCTCAGGACTTAGCAGAAAACATATTTTGTGGCAGATTAAGGAAAGCTTGAAGAGGCTTCAAATGGAATATATCGATGTATATTATGCACATAGATTTGACCCTGAGGTTCCAAAAAGAGAAACAATATCGACTTTTAATGACCTTGTTAGATATGGATATATAAGATATATAGGTATGAGTAACATACCTGCACATGAACTTATAGAATATCAGATGATTGCAGATAGATATGGATATGAACCCATATCATTTTTGCAATATAGATATAATTGGCTTGATAGAGACATAGAGAAGGATATAATACCAATTGCAAAAAGATTTGGAATGGCTCTAGCAGTATATTCTCCACTTGCCCAAGGATTGTTAACAGGGAAATATATAGATATTTCAAAAAAGCAGTGGGTTATACCACCTATGTCAAGAGGTGAAATATCGGAAGGTGTAAGAAAAATGTTTACAAATGAAAATCTAAATAAGCTTATACCATTTATAGAATTTGCAAAAAGTAAAGGAGCAACGGCAACACAGCTTGCAATAGCATGGATACTACATAGATCTGAACAAATAGAGGTTCCAATAATACCAATTGTAAGTGTATCAAACGTTAATCAACTTGAAGAAATACTGCATTCATTGGATATTAAATTAAGTAGTGATGATATGAAGTACCTAGATGAAATATTAAAAGTTGGTGAGGTAGGTCAATAATATACCATAAAACTCTGATACAACTATTATAATATTTTTAAAGGTTGAATATTTAATTAATTTCTACTAGCTTATATTTTATGAGGATAAAAATGTTAAAGATAACAAAGATGTTTTTAATTATTGTTATTTTAAGCTTTATGGGAGGACTTTTCAAAGTTTTAGGAAGCTTCATAGGAGGCTCTAAGTCGGTATTTGTAGATGCTCTTACCTCTATTGCAAACACTTTAGCCATTATAGTAATGTATAGATTTTTCAATATAAGTATAGAGCCTCCTGATGAAGATCATCACTATGGACATTATAGAATAGAGCTTGGAGGACCTATATCAACTTTAATGCTGTATTCATTTACTGGAGGTATTATAATTGTTGATCTGTACAATGTATTTAATAAACCATACACAGTAAGCTTTCTAGCACCTGTGTTTGCATCAATAGGTCTTATACCATATGGTATAGCTATAGCTTTAGCTAAGTATATAGGTGGAATAGCCATATACTATGCGAGGTTTACAATTGTTGAGGTTATTGAGAGTATAACAACTATAGCTGTAGCTTCTGCAGGGGCTGTGATAAGCTATCTAATAGATTTTATAGGTGCCTTAGCGTTAACAGGTTATCTCTTTATAGAGCTTGTTAAAAGTTTTAAAGAGGTTTTAGATTATATAAGTGATGTTGCATCTAAAGAAATTGTTAGAGATTTAAAGAGCATTTTAAAAATTTATGGTATTGTTGCTGAAAGAATTAGGATTAGAAGGATTAGTGGAAATCTTTATCAAGGAGACATCGTGGTAAGACTTCCACAAAATATGAGTGTTGCAGAAGCTCATCAAATAATAGATTCTATAGAAAAAGATGTTAAAAATAAGCTAAATACAGAGATAGTAATACACATTGAACCAGAGCAGTAGAAAATTCCAATATTTAGATCTACTATAAACCTTATCTACACATTTTAGTATTGAGCTATCATAACACGTCAAAATTTAGAAACAATTTCAAAATTTACAATTATTAAAAATGTTTAGCTATTCTATTCTCAGATGCTTTAAAAATCAACATATAGAACACCATTAAAAATTTAGTAATGCAGTCATTACAAGTTATTATATTATCCTCTTTGTCTAAGTTTTATCCAAGGTCTATAACATAAAATATTCCATATATCGTTGATTATTCTATAATTGATTTTATTACTTAGGATCGTCTCTATGGAAAAACTTTGATAGTTTTTAGAGCTTTTTACATAGAGTACATCATCTTCATAAGCACATGTAAGTTTTTCTATAGCATCACGAAGTTTCTCGTTAATACTATCAAGTATTATTTCTTTATAGTTAAGATCTTCTAGCATTCTTCTAGATGGTATGTTGTCAAGCCTTGTTGTAGCTATATAGAGTTTGGCACCATATATATCCATCAACTCTTCTATGGATGCAACAATAATTTTACCAATACCTTGTCCCCTAAACCTCTGTTCCACGGCAACATAATATATTATTCCTATTGAGATTGGTTTTGTATCAACAATATAAAATACACCTACACCTTTAACAATATCTCCATCTCCACATACAACAGCTTTACATTTACCAATTTTTATACATGTGTAAGCATAATATGCATGAAACCATGAAAGTGATTTTTCAATCAACTCCTCTACAATATTTATACAATCAGAATTGCATTCTTTTACAAACATTTTACCACCTATTTAATTCTAATATTTTCACTTAGCTCTCTCTTTTATAATCCTCCATACTGTTAAATAATAGCAGGTAATTTTAGAGTGTTACCAGGGTAGATATATGTGCTTACACAAGCATTAGATATTGCGATAACAATATCTAAGTCGATTAAAGGTAAAGTAGATGAGATTCTAGCTGTAGATAATATAGCAAGGATTAAAAGTTTGTGGATACCATACAAAGGTTTTAGAAATCCATATCTTAGAAAACTTTCTATTGTAGCTATAGATAGTGGCTTTAATTATAGGGAATACAGGGGATATGCTTTATATGCTTTAAATGTTGTGTATGTTACTATTGATAATATTAAAGGAGAAGAAATAAATGGTTTTGTTGATATAGATGTTGTAAGCTGTAGCAATATAGAAAATGAATTATCTCTTCTCTCCGTAGCCATGGAAATAGAATCCATGGTTAAAGTCCTTAGTTTAGCTGATATTATTTTAATGGATGGAAGCCTCATAGCAGCATTCTCAAAATTGAGAAAAGCTTCTTTAGAAGATAGCCATGACCTTCTAGAATCTAAAGGCATAGAATCTTCACATATTCTTAAAGAGTTGATATATGCGATATCTATACATCCAAGAAAAATAGTATTTATATCTAAAAACTCAAATGCAAAGGATGTTCTTGGTTTTGTAAAAGGAGATATATACTATTTTGAGAGATATACCGATGGATTACCAGGGTATTCAAAGCCTATTCAACTTACATATTCAAAACATCTAGGCATGGCAACAGCTACTAAAGTATTTAGACATGTTGTAAAGAATATAGCTGGTGTTGATATCTCTATAGCTGTATCCTATGTAAGATTTGAGCCCTTTTCAAGAATATATAGACTTGAGCTACCTATAGAACCAGGTGAAAACATTGATACTAGGATTAAGTATGTTTTAGATGTTCTCTCAGATCTTACCATATCAGGTTATCCATACCCATTAATGAGAGCTGATCAAATTGCTAGAGTGGGTTTAGAGGATATCAATAGAATATCAGGCATTCTTGGAATATCCTATGATCCATATGCTAGAGAGCCTCTATAAGGTTGAATAAAACATGGCTACTATCCAAAGAGAAAATACAGAAACGCTTAATCTGCAACTCGATGTAGTTGGATATATAGTTGGTGAATCAAAACCATATAGAGCTGATATCGTGGCGTTTAGACCGCTTGCTGTTGGCGAATATCTATATATGGAATACTACGACTATAAAGTTTTAGCAATGGTTAACACATCAATAACAGGAAGCCCTGTAATAACTAATAACATTATTGATCCAAGAGATATAGAGAGACTTGTTAAAACTATTAGATATGGTGAGAAAATATATTATTATAAAGGCATTATAAAAATTCTTGGAAGCTTCAATGGATCAAGCTCTAAACTTTATATGCCTCCTATACCACCACCTCCAGGAACAGAGGTATATAAAGCACCAAAAACAATACTTTCAAGAATTTTTAGCCCTGACGAAAAAGGATTTGTAAGAGTTGGAACTCTTCTAAGAGAAATGGATATAGAAGTAAAAATTAATATTAATAAAGTTGTTTCTCGGCATCTTGGAATACTTGCGATGACTGGTATGGGCAAAAGTAATCTAGTAGCTCTTATTGCTAAGAAGGTTGCTGAGCTTGGAGGAACTATAGTTATTTTTGATTATCATGGTGAATATACCTCTATGAAGCCATTGAATATAGTTACAAATATTGTTAAGCCTAAGATAAATCCGTTGAATCTAGATTTAGAGGAGATGGCAAGGCTTTTAAATATACCTAGGAACGCAACTAGACAAAGAATGGCTCTTAGAGAATGTCTTGAAAATATAGGTGAGAATAATTTCTTTATAATGCTTAAAAAATGTTTACAGAGCAAGATAGCTAAATATGATATATCTGCTCAAAAGGTTCTAGATGCTATTTCTGTGTATGAGAATTTCTTAAAGAGAATTCTCGATGAGGGTATAGAAGATGTAGTTAACAATATTGTTCTAGGTGCTGTAAATATTGTTGACTTAAGTGATTTACATTTAAATCAAGCAGATGCTATAGTCTCCCATTGGCTTAACAGAACATTAGAAGCTAGAAAGGTAGGTGTGTGGAGCAATGGTTCCCAGGGAATACCTTCGCCACTTCTAATAGTAATTGAAGAGGCACATGCATTTATATCAGCTGATAATGAAACAGCTACAAAAAGATGTGCTGGATCTATTGTTAGAGAAGGTAGGAAATTTGGCATAGGACTTATAGTTGTTTCTCAGAGACCTAGAGGTTTAGATCCAACTATATTAAGCCAGTTAGGTAACCTAGCTGTTTTAAGAATAGTTCATCCTGAAGATCAACAATATGTAGCTAAACACTGTGAGCCCATAACGCAAGACTTAGTTGAAGAGCTTCCAGGTTTAAATATTGGTGAAGCTATTCTTCTTGGTGAATGGGTAACAGTCCCTACTATAGCCAAGATAGATCTTGTAAAAGAAAAAATCTCTGGTGGGGATATAGATGCTGTTGCTTATTGGAGTAGGAATTTATTTAGCTAGAATTGAAAATCTTGAAATGTAAGCTTCTTCTTACTTTTAAGGAAGTCTACAGCCTCTAGCTCTTCACTAAGCACCTCTTCCTCAACTTTAATCTCTCTTAAACATCCAAGCTCCTTTAACTTTAAAAATACATTTCTAACTGATAGAAATACCTCATCTTCACTTTTAGCTCCTGTTATAACCATTTTACCACTACTAAATATAAGTAAAACTACATGTGGATCTGTCAATCTATATATAAGCCCTGGAAACTGTTCGGGTTCATACATAGTGTTTTCCAAAAGAAATGCTACCTTCTCAAGCATTATTTCTGCACCAAGATTTGCTGAAGCTACAATGTTTTGTATCTGTATCCTTGGCTTAGATGTTATAGGAACATCATATTTTATTAATGTTTTCACAATCTTTTTAACAGCTTTTATAAGATCGGGAGTACTTTTAGCCCCTGTTACAACCATTCTACCTGATCTAAATACCAGTGCTGTAACCTTTGGATTATCGAGTCGTAGTACTAGCCCTGGAAATTGATCTGGATCATATTCAACATTTGGTAATACTTTATCTAGGTAATCTAGATCTATTGTCTGCTCTATAGATACAGTAGCAACTATGTTTTCAACTTTTACCCCTATGTTAGGATTATTTAAATCAGCTAAGTATTTCTTATAAAATGCTTTATAGTAGGAATCAAGCGATTGAATAATCTCACACTCATATCTATATTTTAAATCTTTACACGATTTATAAAGGTATATATAAGCTTATTTATAAACTCTATTTATAACAGTTATGAAAATAGTTTGTTATAAAATTGAAAGTAAATCTTCTATAGCTGAGAGTATCGGCAACTCATAGACACCATCATTTTCAACTATAGCATAAGGCTTTGCATCACCTAGCAAAGCCTTCTCTTTTAAAATTGGCGAAAGATAACTTTCTGGAGATGTTGATACAGGGGTACCGCTTTGATAAAGTCCCGCTGCTGGTAATACCAATGCTTTTAAACCGTTTTTTAAGGGTGTTAATAAAAAACATGAAAACTTTATACTATAGCCAGTAGTAGGATCTTTTAATGATATGCTTGGATGTTCGTGTGCCATTACTATAAACTCGAAATTCTTGTTATCTAAAATATCTTTATGTCCATGTATGAAAACAATATTCTCTAATTCAAGCTTTTCATAGAGTTCAATACCATATCTCTTAGAAATAGAATATACAAATGTATCGTGGTTGCCTCTAACGAGTATTACTTTAGAAAACCTTTTTGTAGAATATGTAAAGAATTCATTTAAATCCTTAGACTCTCTTCTACCAAGTCTATCAAATAGATGTTTAACATCTCCAACAATTATAAGGGTTTCAGCTTTAACAATACTAAGGCTTTTCTCTATGTATTCTATAGCCTTCTTTAGTTGCATTCTAGGTAGATAGACACCTTTTTCAGCCATATACTCTTCAAACCCTAGATGGATATCTGCAATAGCAACGGCTTTGAACTTCTCTAGATAAATTGCAGGTATATCATATATAGCTGATATCCCTGGATAAAGTTCATATAACATTTTCTAGGCTCCTATTTTTAAAATGGTTTAAGAGATTTAAAGCTATATGCATAATAAAAATATTGTTAATGTATGTAAATCTTTTGCTTTGAACCATAGATTTAAAATTTATCTAGTTTATTGCTATACCATATATCGCAAGAGCATATTTATATTCAATTGTAACTGCTTTATTATTTATCTCTATGGTTACACCTTTCTCATCAAAGCTTAATACCTTTATCTTTGCCCCAATTCGTATTCCATATTTATAGATATCCTCAATAACTTCACCTCCAGCCGTACAAAGTATTCTAACTACTTTAACTATAGAATTATCTGGAAATTTTGTTAAAGGTTTTGACTCCAAGATTTCTTTAGAGGGTAATGCACCTGGAATTGGATTTCCATGTGGGCATGATGATGGCTTCCCAAGAAACTCGTATAATCTCTCGAAAAATTCCTCAGGTAGATGCTCCATCATATGAGCATATCTATGTGCTTTCACTGAATCCATATTTAAAGAGTTGACTAGAAAATACTCTGCTATTCTATGTTTCCTAACAATTTTTTCAGCCATTGCCCTACCTTTCTCAGATAACCTAGCACCTTTATAGGGTTCCCATATAATGAAGTTTCTTTCAGCTAATTTTGAAATCATCTTAGTTACAGTAGCGGGTTTTACACCAAGTTCATTGGTTAACATTGTTGTTTTTGCTTCTCCAAAAAGCTCTTCAAGTCTATATATAGCCATTAAATAGTCTTCCAATGCTCTTAAACTTTCGCCAACAACGTTTTTAACTATCATTTTCAATCACATATAATATGTTTAGACGCATCTAAGCTTATAAATTTTAGACAAGTCTAAATTTATATAATAGTGAGTATTATAATGAGTTGTACACATTGTCTTATCCGCAGAAATCGGAACTGTGTAGATTTAAAAAATCTGGAGAAAGAACTTAAAAAATGCAGCATTGTTGTATCTATTCTTGCACAGCCAAATGTTGGAAAATCAACGCTATTCACTAGGATAACAGGTGAAATCTCCCATATAGCTAACTTTCCTGGTACAACAGTTAGCATTAGAGTTGGAAAGACTACATATAAAGGTAGAGAGATATGCTTTATAGATCTTCCAGGAATATATGGACTTTCTGCTACAAGTATTGACGAGCTTATAGCTAGAGATGTCATAGCTAGAGATATATCGGATATATATCTAGTTCTTGTAGATCCTTTAAATCTTGAGAAAACATTATATTTAGCTCTACAAATCCTAGAGATAACCTCAAGAGTTATTATAGCTATAACAAAATGGGATATAGCACATTCAAAGGGTGTACATATTCACTTAGACGGCATCAGAAGAGTTCTTGGTGTGCCTATAGTTACTGTCTCAGGTATAACTGGTGAGGGGGTAAACAATCTTTTGAATTCTATAATAGCAGCTGTAGATAGCCATGCAACTCATCAAAGCAAACCTATAGAGATAGAGTATGGTGAGTTAGAGCCGTATATAGAAAGAATAGAATCAAAAATTATAAATAGGCAAATAGATAAAAACTATACAGCGAGATGGATTGCTATACGAGCTCTAGAAGATGACCCATTGGTTCTAGAGTACATTGCCAAGAACTTTGCTGATATCTATAGAGATGTTGAAGAAGCTAAAAAAGAAATTAAAGCAATATTTGGTAAGGAAGCTAGTGAAATAGCTATTGAAAAAAGATATAGATTTTGCGAAGAAATAGCTAAGACAACTTCTGTTAAAATAGATATGTATACACAACCTAGCTTAATTGATAGATTATTTCAGCATCCTGTAATAGGCTCTATAACAAGTATTTTACTGCTCTTCTCAGTATTTATAACGGCTTTTGCAATTAATACAGGTTTTCCATTAAATATAATATTATCACTACTGGGTTATAGCGACCTTGCTGAATTACTACAGGAATACTCGATAACTGGCATGGTGTCAAAGCTTTTTGAAATAGCATCCAATACAGTAAAAGAGATTTTAGCTTACAACACATTTATAGCAAGTTTCATTGCAGAAGGTATTATTGCTGGAGTTGGTACCGTGATGTCTTTTCTACCATTGATATTCCTTGTAATATTCCTTCAATCAGCTTTAGAAGACTCTGGACTCGGTCCTAGAATGGCTTCAGCTCTTCATAACCTATTTACAAAATTTGGTTTATCTGGTAGAGCTATATACCCGTTACTTATAGCTATAGGCTGTAATGTTCCCGCTGTACTTTCATCTAGATCAGCTATAGATGAAGCTGAAAGATTTGAAATCGCCTTAAATATCTCTTTTATACCATGCCAAGCTAGGCTCATAGTTCTCTTAGCATTTACATATGTACTTTTTAGAGGTAACCCTCTTCTCCAGGCATCAACAATAATAATTGTTTATATCACTGGAATAATACTATATCTCTTTATGTCTAAACTATCTAGGGTTATATTGTTTAAGAAAAAGGAAGAACCAGAACTACTACTAGAGATCCCACCTATACATAAACCAAGCATAAAGGTTATGATGTGGAATTCATGGGATCTCACAAAACATTTTCTCTATAAAGCAGGGGTTATAATCCTTATACTAAGTGTAGCTATGTGGATTCTACTTAGCTATGGACCTCAAGGATATACCCATGGTGATATATCTGCAAGCTATGGAGCATCTATTGGCAAATTAATAGCACCTCTATTTTTAACATTATATAGAGTTGATATGGAAACAGCATGGAAGTTAGGTCTATCATTAGCAGCAGGTTTTATAGCCAAAGAAGGCCTCATTTCATCATTGGCGGTAATGAGCGGTGTTGAAGAGAAGGAGGCTATAGAAATGCTAGGATTAACACCTATCCAAGGAATACCAATACTACTTTTATTTATGTTCTACATACCATGTATGGCAACAGTTGCCGCTATATATAATGAGATTAAGAGCTTTAAATATACTTTGTTAATAATAGTATATCTATTTACAATGGCATTGCTAATTTCATTAGCATCATATATAATTATAGACATGCTTATATGATCTGTTCAAATAATCTGTTTATTAAGATAGAGAAGTTAATGACACATTTTCTATTGTGTTTTATAAAGGATTATAGTTATTGATCTCTATTGTTTGACAAGAATATGGTACTAGAATCTTCAACTTAGCTATATCCACATCAATTGGTATTTCTATTGGCTGTGGATATAGATAGAAATGTATTAGAGTAAGAATCTCTACACCGCTTTTCAATGCAATCTCTATAGCATCTTTATATGTGCTATGACCATATCTATGTGCTTCCTCGCTATATCCAGAAGCTTCATGAATCAACATTTTGCATCCTTTTGCAAATTCGATGAGCCTGGAATTATATATAGTATCACCACTATATACAATACATATGTCATCAACATATATCTTAATAGATGCTGCTGGTATAGGATGTAGAGCCTCGATAAACTCAATCTCAAATTCGTTTCCAATAGAAATTTTAGATCCATAGTCTATAGCTTTAAAGTTTACTATATCTAAGACATTTAATGAACCAGAGATTTCTAGAAGCTTTTCTAAAGCTTTACCAACATCGGTAATAGAAAATATATTTATCTTTTCAAAACCTTTATGTTTAGCAATTTGAAGAATTGTCGGCAAACCGAGAAAATGATCTCCATGTCTATGAGAAATTATAACACCTTTAAACTTACTATCTATGTCAAGACCGCATCTTCTTAAAGATGCATAAACACCTTCACCAGCTTCTATAAGAATCCAATCATTGGATTTACTAAATATAGCAAACGATGTATAGTTAAGTATTGGATCTGATATCCATCCACCAACACCAAGAAAAGTTAATTTAGACGTAAGGAACACCTAAATAAATAATACAAATATGATGTTCGCATTGAATCATTTACAATATATGATGTTTATTAATTTTTAAGTATTATCTAAATCCTTAGCTATTATCTCAGCTACTTTTTTACCTGATAACAGCATTGAACTGAATATAGGACCCATTCTTGGAAGACCATACAAAGCTGCTACAGCCATTCCAGCTATATATAGTCCTGGTATAACTTTTCCAGTGTATTCAACAACAACATTTTCTGACAGTTCTGAATAAGCAGATTTTTCTCCTACTAATACTATTTTTGATTCAGGTAGTTTTCTAGCCACAATCTGTAGAACTTCAGCGTCATGACCTGTGGCATCAACTATAGCTTTACTTAATACAAAGAGAGGATCTACATGAAGACCAGACATTATCACTGAGCTCCATTGTATAACAACACCTTCTACTCTAAATGGATTATCTCTATATACAACATCTTCAATATGTATTCCATTAATAATCTTAGCTCCAGAGTTTATAGCACCTACAGCAAGCTTGGCCATAAGTTCTGTTGCATCAATGACATAAAGATTCTCTTCATCATCATAGGTATATCTAATGTTGAAGTCTTTTAATATTGGGATAGCATTTTCATCAACAACTATTTTATGGAGAAGCATACCACCTCCACCAATACCACCACCAAAGCTTAGTCTTCTCTCAAAGACAATAACTTTAAATCCCTTATCAGCTAAATACTTAGCAGCAGTCATGCCAGCAGGTCCAGCCCCAACAATAACAACATCTACACTGGATATGCCTAACCAATCCTTAGCAGTATGTCTCCAGATAGCTCTAGATATTCTCTCCTCAAGAGATCTCATAGCAGATCATAAATCTATAAATTAGGCTCAATATATAAGCTTTTGGAATTTAACAATATATAGAAATAATATAGAAATAAATATTAATATTAAAAATAGTGGTTTTAAATAGTGAATATTTATAGCTCTCTATTTTATGAGATATTTAAAAGAATTAAATAGATCTAATTGGCTTTTAGCCATGTAATAGGCTTTATATAGTCTTTGCCTCCTGCTTCAAAAGTTCCTACTGTTACTTGTAAATAATCCTCTGAGTTTCTAATATCATTAACCATCTCCAACTTACCATAAACGATAATTTCATCGTTATTTTCAGCAAGATCTATATAGAGCCCCTCATAGCTAACAACATATCTTATCGATTTTGACGGGGCCTCCCCCTCAATGATTTTCACATCATCAACTCTATATATAGCTGGCATAAATATAGAGTCTCTAGAATCTATTACCCTAGCCCTAATTTTTACTAGCCCAAGAGGCTTTACTATTTTGTCCTCCCATTTCTCATATACTTCATTTTCTAGCTTAACTGGATGTATAGAGAATTGCCTTCCTTTATAGAAAGCTCTATTCCATTTATATCTACTATACAATATTTTAGCTTCTTCAATTGTTAATGGATGAATCCTTGTTATATCCCTAGCCCACTCCTCAAGGACTTCACCTACAGGTCTATAGAAGCCGCTATCAGGTATATTGAGAAGCCTTTTAACGGCTTCTCTAACTCTATAGCTATTTTCAATGCCATATACAATAAGATCTATATCTGAGTAAACTAAGTTATGTATTTTTAGCAAGATAGACCCTGTTATACCGAAGTTCTCTAAGGAAACACCACTTTCCTCAGATATCTTTGTTATTAATTCTAGTGCTTGTTCCTCTAATGGATCTCTAGAAGTATTATTTAGTATTTCTTTAAATCTTTCCTCTGGCTTGTAATGCTTTTTAATATTATTTCTTGGAACCTCTATAAGTTCTATAGATCTATATTTATCAAAAACTATATAATTGGGATAGTTTTTTCTAAGAAAATCCATAGTCTGAGCAACACCTATAGCACTATAATATGGTAGTATCCTTCCAAACTGAACACCATTTCTACTCCATTTAACTCTTATGCTAGATTTGTATCTAGGTATATACTTAAGATATGCAATAACCCTTTCCACAGGATGTATATTACCTATAACAGCAAATAGCAGCCCTTCACTACTCTCTATAAAATCTCTATCTCTAAAACCTCTCAAACCATTTCACACTCCTTATCTAGTGGTTAATAAAGCTTAAAATATTTCAAACCCTAATAATTTTTTTCTCTTTATATAAAGCATAAAGCGATATAGATGAAGCAACTATATCTGCCGTAGATCCAGGGTTTATGTTTTCTTTATTTAGCTCATAATCAAAGATCTTCAAATCTTTTAGACATATATCCCAGTTCTCTACACATAGTCTATATAGCTCTTTTGCTTTCTCCATTACGTATCTAGCTATATCAACACTATGTTTCCTAATTATAAGTGTATCTAGCTCGTTTGAGAGAAGATAGAGATATGTTTCCACTATAGCTCTATTCCAATCTCTATGATTCTTCAATCTATTATCTAAATGATTTACTAACTCTATAGATTTTATATACCCCTCAACAACCTCTTTAGCAACCATATCATATCTAGAGCTATATGCTAATATATCCCAAAGCCTATATCCTCCTTCAATAATTTCTTTCCTATATGATGGACTCCATATATCTGGATAAACAGTATTGACAGGCTTATGCTTTTTAATATAGCTTGGAGAAACATATCTAACAGCTTTATACAACATTATAGAATCATAAACAGTGCTATGTTTTTCTATAAAGCTCTTAGCTGTATTTGTTATTAAATAAATATCTGGTTTTAATTTACCCATCCCCTTTAAAAAACCTATTGATAGTGATAAAGGTGCAATTAGAAGTGCTGAACCAAGCGATGTATTTCCACCACCACTCAAATCAACAGATGATTTAACAATGCCATAAATAATATCACCAACAGTATTTCTCGACATAGGATTTTTAAAATATCTAAAACCTCTAACAACGCCTTTATAAAGATGAGAAACAGCAGAAACACCTGCTATAAGAAAATCTTCAAATCTAGTATCAATAAAATCTTTAAGTCTATGGACATTTCCTGGCTTGGGATATGCACTAACCTCCAATACAAAACCTAAGCTAAGTAAAATGGCATAGTTAATTAGACGCATCATGTCACATCCTAATTTTGTTTTAAGTTGAGGAGATATGCTATGAAGAATTAAAGTTTTACGAATTTAACAAGTTTATATATTGCTTTATAATAGCATAGAAATGTTTAAAATATCACATCTAACTAAATTAGAAAGATTAGAGTTAAAAATATGGGTTATCTTACATCATTCTATTCTTTTTCTATTATTATATACTGCAATATTTTAATAACTTTACTATTTTCTATATCAACTAATACCCTTACTATACCTTCACCTTTCTTAAATAGTGTTGCCACGGCTTCTGTTGACCTAAGTATTACACTCCCATCTCCTTGAACATAAAGTTTAATAATAGGTCTTATCAAAGTAATGTTATATCCATTTTCTATAAATTTCTTAGTATCAACATCGTTATTAAGTATTTCTATAACCTTAGCCTTATATTCTTCACTTATTTCAATTGCTTGAAGCTTTACATTTCTCCAATATCCTCTAAATCTCCATAGATACATTAGATGAAGTGGATAAGTTTTATTTGTAACAGTATTTCCACAGCCCCATCTCTTACCTAAAGGCTCTATAGCATTATTATTTGCTAGCATCCCTTGTTGAGCATATACTATAGCTATAGTTGCTATCACAATTAATGTTATTATTATTCCAACTATAATACTGGTTTTTATTATATTCATATTCTTCACCTTTGTACCTAATATATGCGTTATTAGCTTTTTAGGATAACTCTCAAACTGTGTGTTTCTATAATTAGAATAGATAATGAAACAGTACAAAGCATTATATTTGGAGATATTTATTCTTTAATTCTAAATAGTAAGACTCAATCATAAAAGTCCTATAGATAAACTTCATTATATAATTATGAATCTTTTCTATCTTTAAAGAGTAAAATTCTATTCCTACAAAGACTTTCTACTGTTTCTCGACAGAGGTTATTCATAGCTTTTCATATTATTTTAGAGTTATTAACCGTTTGTCTCTAGATGCTTATTCTCATTATTTTGTATTTATTTGTTGTGTCTAGAGACTTTCTCATCACCTACTCCACCACTAGTGGCACAGCCACCTCTGGAGCAGGTTCATAGGGCATTGGGTTCAGCGGCACAGACCCCTTGAGAGCTAAGTGCCTAGGCTTAGAGCATTGACCCCATTTGCCTAAGCGATCCAAACCAAATATAGAATCAGAGCCTATAAACCCAATCTATAAACACCAACTACAAAACAGCCC
>Ga0185307_1000263_pt1 | contig 35159 bp, 40 predicted proteins | sample LHCtaG_FD_128010 | JGI IMG/M metagenome (GOLD analysis project Ga0185307, IMG submission 128010) | Hot spring microbial communities from Little Hot Creek, USA to study Microbial Dark Matter (Phase II) - LHC4sed_matched (SPADES... | ecosystem: Environmental > Aquatic > Thermal springs > Hot... | reverse complement strand
TTAAGAAAAAAGTAGAATCTCCTTATGTTAAAAGATTAAAGAATACAATTGAAAAATTAAAAAGCAAATTATCTGAATATGAATCTATTAAATCTAAATTAGAATCTGAAATACAAGATCTTAAATTAAAATTATCTGAAAAAGAGAAAATAATTGAAAATACGAAAAGTAAAATTAAGGAATTAGAAGAAAAAATAGCTTCATTAGAAATTAAACCTCCAGAATAAAAACATAAAAAGCTTCAAAGCTTCTATCTTATCTTTAATAAATAAAAATTTATAAAAAGGCTTTATCTTAGCAAAACTTAAAATAATCTGGAAAGTTTCATATAAAAAATTAAAAATTGATTGAAAAGTTAATATTTCAATATTTTTAAAGAAAAATAAAAAATATTTATGTGAAATTTCATGCCTAAAGAAGGGTATACTTTAGCTAGATTACATAGAATGGGAGAAACTTTTGAAATTTTAGTTGATCCTGAAAAATCATTAAAAGCTAAACTTGGGGAAAAAATAAGTATAGATAAAATACTTTTATACGATGAAATATATAAAGATGCAAAAAAGGGCATTAGAGCATCTGAAGCTTCATTGAAAAAAGCTTTTAATACTACTGATCCATTTAAAATAGCAGAAATAATATTAAGTGAAGGAGAATTACAAATAACAGCTGATCAAAGAAAAAAATTAATAGAAGAAAAAAAGAAACAAATAATAGATTTTATTTCTAAAAATAGTGTTGATCCAAGAACAAATTTTCCTCATCCACCTACTAGAATTGAAAATGCATTAAAAGAAATAGGAGTATCTATAGATCCATTCATAGATGCAAAAGAGCAAGCTACAGCTATAATTGAAAAACTTAGAACAGTATTACCATTAAAAGTTGGTTTAACAAAATTAGCTATTAGATTACCTGGAGATATTGTTGGAAAAGCTTATGGAACAATAAGAAATTATGGAAAAATAATTCAAGAAGAATGGCAAAAAGATGGCTCATGGATTTGTTTAGTTGAAATAACAGCTGGTTTACATATAGAATTAATAGAAAAATTAAATGCTTTAAGTTCTGGGAGAGTTGAAACAAAAATTATTGAGAAAAAGTGAGAAAATATTATGAGTCCAATATACTTTAATGAAAGAGAAATTGTTTTACCAGGTCAATTGTTAGCTGAAGGTAAGTTTATTAGTGGAGAAGGAACATACATTATAGGAGATAAAGTATATTCTTCTCAAATAGGATTAGCTAAATATAAAGATGGAGAAATTTCTGTAATACCTTTAAAAGGCCCATATATTCCTAAAAAAGATGATGTAGTAATAGGAATAATTATCGATATTAAGCCTAATATGATAGATATTGACTTGGGAGGAGGATTTAGAGCCTTATTAAAAGTTTCTAAAAGATCAGAAATAAAAAATTTGAATATTGGTGATGTGATAATTGGTAAAATAATGTATAGTGGTTTAAAAGGAATAATTTTAAATCATGAAGAAGGATTTAAAAAAATAGATAAAGGATTAATTATTAAAATAATACCTACAAAAATTCCCAGAATAATAGGTAGGAAAGGTTCTATGATAAATTTATTAAAAAAGGAAACTGGATGTGAAATATTTATAGGAAGGAATGGATTAATTGTTATAAATGGTCCATCTCCAAATAATGAATTTGCAGTTGCTTCAGCTATACGTATGATAGAGAAAGAAGCTCATACAACAGGGCTTACAGATAGAATAAGCAATTTTTTAAAAAAATGGAGTGAAAAATATGGAAAATAAAGGGATAAAATTAATAAATGAAGATGGAAAACGAATAGATGGAAGATTATATAATGAATTAAGACCAATAAAAATGGAAGTTGGTGTACTTGAAAAAAGTGATGGATCTGCATATGTTGAACAAGGAAAAACAAAAATTTTTGCAGCAGTTTTTGGACCAAAAGAATTGCATCCAAGACATTTAGCATTACCTGATAGAGCTGTTATAAATTGCAGGTATCACATGGCTTCATTCTCGGTTGAAGAAAGAAAACAACTTGGAATGACTAGGAGAGAAATAGAATTATCAAAAGTCATAAGACATGCATTAGAAACAGTAGTATTCCTAGAAAAATTTCCAAGAGCAGGAATAGATGTATTCATAGAAGTTATACAAGCTGATGGAGGAACAAGAGTTGCAGGATTGAATGCTGCTTCATTAGCATTAGCAGATGCAGGAATATATATGCGTGATTTAGTAGTTGGTTGTGCTGTTGGAAAAGTTGATGGAAGAATTGTTTTAGATTTATGCGATATTGAAGATAAGTATGGTGAAGCGGATATGCCTATTGCATTTTCTCCAAGATTGAATTCAATACTTTTACTTCAATTAAATGGAAAATTATCTATAGAAGAATTTAATGAAGCAATTAAATTAGCTAAAGAAGGATGCATGAAAATATATGAATTAATGAAAGAAACATTGAAGAAAAAATATAGTTATATAATAATGGAGGAAGAATAAATGTCTGAATATTTTATTGGAAAACCATCTTCTTTTTCAATAAAAATATTGCATGAAAAAATATACGAATTACTTTCAATGGATAAAAGGCTGGATGAAAGAGACGCTTTAAGCTTTAGAGAAATAGATATTAAAACAAATATTATAGAAAAAACAGATGGTTCTGCCATTGTTTCACTTGGAAAAACAAAAGTTATTGCTGGAATAAAACATGAAATTGAAAAACCTTTTTCAGATAGACCAAATGAAGGAATTTTTGTTGTTAATGCTGAATTGCTTCCACTTGCTTCAAAAAGTTTTGAACCTGGACCACCTGATGAAAGAAGTGTAGAACTTGCAAGAGTTGTTGATAGATGTATAAGAGAAGCAAAAGCTATAGACCTTCAAAAATTATGTTTAATAGAAGGAGAAAGTGTATACTCATTATTTATAGATTTATATATTTTAGATTATGATGGGAATTATTTTGATCCTTCAGTATTAGCTGCAGTTGCAGCTCTTTCAGTAACTAATGTTCCAGTATATAAAGTGGAAAATGGGAAAATTATTAAAACAGAAGAACGTATGAAAATTCCTATGAAAGATTTCCCAGTATCTGTTACTTTAGGAATAATAAAAGATAAGATATTAGTAGACCCTACTCTTTTAGAAGAAGATTCACTAGATGCTATTTTAACAATAAGTTTTGATTCTAATTCAAATTTAGTTGCTATACAAAAAAGCAATTTAGGAATTATTCCTGAAAATTTAATTGAAAAAATAATACTTATAGCTAAGGAGAAAGCAGATTTTCTTAGAAAAAAGTTGATGGAGAGTATTTCAAATGGTTAAAAAAAGAACTAAAAAAACTGGGCCAGTAGCTAGATATGGAGCAAGATATGGAGCAACTTTACGTAAAAGATATCTTCAAATAGAAAAAAGTCTTAGAGCTTCTTATCCATGTCCTAAATGCGGAGCAATAAAAGTTAAAAGAGTTAGTATTGGAATATGGCAATGTAGAAAATGTAATTATACTTTTGCAGGAGGAGCATATACACCTCAAGTAGAAATTAAAAAGGAATAAACTATTTAATATATAATTTCATTATAAAATTAATAAATAAAAATATTTTGAGAAATGATAGAAAAAGCAAAAGCTAGAATAATTTTTAATATTTCAGAAAAAGAGGCTTCGATTATTTTAAATTCTCTATTGCCTGAAATAAGAAATCCTGCTACAAATAGATCAAAGATAAACTTATTAATTAGAAATGGGGAGCTATTGATGGATATAGAGGCAAAGGATATGACTGCATTAAGAGCTGCATTAAATTCTTATCTTAGATGGATAAATATGATAATAGAAACTTTAGGAGTGATTAGAAAAAATGAGTAAAGAAGAAATACCTCCACATATTCGACAACAAATATTAAGATTGCAGCAATTACAACAAACACTTGAAATAGTTATGTCTGAAAGACAAAGATTAGAAGCTGAATTAGTAGAAATAAATAATGCAATAGAAGAACTAAATAAAACAACTGAAGAATCTAATATATATAAACTTGTTGGAAGGATAATGATCAAATCGAATAAAGAAGCTTTAAAAAATGAATTAATGGAAAAGAAAGAAATAATGGAAACAAGAGCTAAAGTTCTTGAAAAACAAGAAGAAAGAACAAGAGCTCAATTAACAAATCTTCAAAAAGATTTACAAAAATCATTATCAGAAGCAGGAATATCTGTTTCATAATAAATTTATGTATAAATTATTTAAGAAACTTGATAATACTTTTAAAAAAATAAATAAAAATAAAATAGCTATTGTAAATCATATTCATGGAGATCCAGATTCAATAGGAGCATCATTTGTATTAAAGAATATTCTCAAAAAAATCTATAAAAATAATAACTCAATAATTATTATTCCAGAAGGTGCAAGTACAAATTCTACTAAATTAATCGAATATCTTAATATTGATTATTTAAAAGATTTTGAAGAAAGCATAAAGAATCATATTTTAATAGATGTAGGTTCTATTGCTCAAATTTCAAATCTTTATGAAAAAATTTTAAAAGAAAAAGAAAATTTAATAGTAATCGATCATCATGTATTTAATAAAGAGAATTATCCATTTGAAGCATTATTTATAATAAATGAAAAATATTCATCTACATCAGAAATAATATTAGATTTTTCAAATTATATTTCATATAATTTAAATAAATTAGAAGCAGAAGCTTTATTTGCAGGAATATATTTTGATACTGCAAGATTCTCCATTGCCTCTAAAGAAACATTCATGAAATGCTGTCAATTAATAAAAATAGGAATAGAGCCTAAAGAAATAATATCAAAAATCGAAGCTTCAATGGAATATTCTGAAAAAATTGCTAGATTAAAAGCTGGACAAAGAGCTAAAATATATAAAATTAATGAATGGATTATAGTAACTTCCCATGTAAGCGCATTTCAATCTTCTGCTGCAAAATCTCTTTTACAAGCAGGAGCAGATGTAGCGATTGTAGCTGGTAAAGAGAAAGATTCTATTATAATTTCATTAAAATCTAAACAAGATTTTTATAAAAAAACAATGCTTGATCTTGTTAAAGATATTTCTATAAAAATTGCTAAAGAATTTTCTGGATATGCAGGAGGTCATTCTACTGCTGCTGGAATAAAATGCTCAGGAGAAATAGATAATGTTTTAGAAAAGATAATTAATGAGATAAAAAATAAAATAGAAAAAAAGGAGTGAAAAACATGCATATAATCGAAATAGAAAATCTAAGTTTTAGATATACTACATCTGATAGAAAAATTTTAGATAATATAAATATGGTAATAGATGAGGGGGAATTTGTTTTACTTATTGGACCAAGTGGATGTGGAAAAACAACTTTATGTAAATGCTTAAATGGATTAATACCTCATTTTCATCAAGGAATATTAGAGGGGAAAGTCATAGTAAATAATTATAACGTAGCTGAAACTCCACCATACGTTTTAGCTAGTTCTATTGGAATGGTTTTTCAAAATCCTGAAAATCAATTATTTTCATTAAGTGTAGAAAATGATGTAGCATTTGCTTTAGAAAATTTGGGATATTCAAGAGATGAAATAAAAGAAAGAGTAGATTTTGCTTTAAAAGCTGTTGGAATAGAAGATTTAAGAAATAGATCTCCTTTTGAATTATCAGGAGGGCAACAACAAAAAGTTGCTATTGCATCAATATTAGCTATGAAACCAAAAATAATAGTTTTAGATGAGCCAACTTCTTTTCTAGACCCTTTATCTGCTAAAAATATAATAGATTTAATATCTGAATTAAGGAATAAATTGAATATAACAATTATACTCGTTGAACATAGACTTGATCTCGCTGCAAGAAATGCTACAAGAATAATTTTAATGGATAATGGAAAAATAGTTTTAGATGATGAACCTAGAAAAATTTTTTCAAGAATTGAAACAGAAGTGCTTGGAGTAGCAACTCCTAAAATAATTAGAATAGCAAAATCCATAAATAAAAAATATAGAATATTCAATGAATTGCCTTTAACTATTGAAGAATTTTCAAGTATTCTTAGAGGGAATATTATTGATAGAAGTAAATAATTTAGAATATATTTATCCATCAGGAATTAAAGCATTAGATGGAATTAATTTGAAAATCAATAATGGAGAATATGTAGCTTTAATGGGAGAAAATGGAGCAGGAAAAACAACTTTAATAAAACATTTTAATGGATTGCTTAAACCAACTAAAGGGGATGTTTATATAAATGATATTAATACAAAGAATGAATCTATAGCTAAGCTCTCTAGAATAGTTGGAATAGTGTTTCAAAATCCAGACCATCAATTTTTTGAAGAAAATGTTGAAAAAGAAATTTCATTTGCTTTAAGAAATTTTGGATTTAAAGAAGAAGTTATAAAGAAAAGAATTGAGTGGGCTTTAAATTTCATGAATTTGGAAAAATATAGAAATCAACCTCCTTTTTTGCTTAGTGGAGGAGAAAAAAAGAGATTAGCATTAGCTATAATTTTATCATGGGATCCGGAAATAATAGTTTTAGATGAACCAACAATTGGTCAAGATTATATTCAAAAAGAAAAATTAATGCAATTAATAATTCAACTTAATACGCAAGGAAAAACGGTTATTATAGCTACACATGATATAGAATTCGTTGCAGAATCTAAACCACGTGTAATATTATTATCTAAAGGGAAAATAATTGATGATGGACCAATTGAAGAAGTTTTAACAGATATTGAAAAAGTAAAAAAATGCTCATTAATACTTCCACAAGTCACACAATTAATGTATAATCTTTCAGATTTAGGATTTCCAAGAAAAATTGTAAGTGTTGAGGATGCTGTAAAATTGATTTTAAATAAATTGGAGGGAAAGTGATTGAGTCTCCTTGAGGGGTTTAAATTTAAATCAATTCATTCCCCAATACATGAACTTGATCCGCGTGTAAAATTAGCAATGTCATTTTCAATATTTTTAATTTCAATGATGTATATTGAGATACAAATTTCAATTTTATTATTAATTATTCAATTACCAATAGCATATATAGCTAAGATATTAAAAGAATGGATAAAATCTCTTTCAAGTTCATTATTTTTAGCAGCATTTGTATTTTTTATGAATATTGGCGTAAGCTATTTTTCTTCAGGATATATGCTTACAATATTCGATATATATAATGCATTAGCATTATCTATTAGATTAATAACTCTTTTTACTGCTTTCTCAATATTTTTATTAACAACTACTCCAGATGAATTGGGACTAGTTATGACTTCATTTCGCATACCATATGATTTTACTTTTGCTTTTATTATGGCTGTAAGATTTGTTCCAGTTTTAGTAGGAGAATTGCAAACCATATTAGATGCACAAAAATCTCGTGGATTAGAAATTGAAAAAGGGAATTTAATAAAAAGAATAAAAAATTTAATACCAGTATTCATTCCACTTCTTGTAAATGTTTTTAGAAGAAGTATAGAACTTGCTGAAGCTCTTGAAGTAAAAGCATTTGGTGCTTCTAAAAAAAGGACTAATTTTAAAGAATTGAAAATGGATAAAATTGATTATATTTTATTATTAATTATAGTGATCATGCTAATAATAGCTATATATGCTAGATTTATTATTACTATAAAACCTTTAATATTGTAATATTAAATATTTTTTAGATTTAAGATGGTTTTAAAACCGATAATTATAGCTGATTATAGAGAAGAAAAAAGTGGGATAGAGCAATTATTGAAAAAGCAAAATGTGATTGTAAAATTTCAGCAACTTACTGTAGGAGATTATATAATTTCAGGAGAGTATGTTATAGAAAGAAAGACTATTAAAGATTTTGTACAATCCTTATTTGATGGAAGATTATTCGATCAAGCTAATAGATTAGCATCTGTATCAAAATTTCCAACATTTATTATAGAAAATCCATTTTCAACAATCTTAAATGAAGTAAAAAATATTAATTCTATTTTTGGAGCATTAATAACATTATCTTATTCTTATAAAATACATATATTTTATTCTGAGAATATAGAACAAACAGCAACAATATTAGCTGTAATAGCTAAGCATGGAAAATATGAATATCCATTAGAACCGATTTTTAAAATAAGGAAAAAAGCTGAAACATTAAAAGAAAAACAAGAATTAATCGTTTCTTCAATTCCTGGAATAGGACCTAAAACTGCTAAAAAATTATTAGAAAATTTTGGAAGTATAAAAGCAATTTTTACAGCTTCTCCAGCTCAACTTTCAAAAATAAATGGTTTAAGTATAGGAAAAGCAATAAAAATATATCGTTTAATAAATGCTGAATATCCTTATTCAAAAAAGAGAATTAAGGAAATGTAAAAAATGCATTAAATAAAAATTTTTATTAAAATAATATTGATAGTAAAAAATATATTTATTAGTTATTTAAATAATATAAAAAAATGTGAGACTAGAGTTTAATGAAGTGGTAGAAGAAATTTTATCTCAAATAAGAGAATCGTTGAATAAAGTAGATAAAGAACAAATAGAAAAATTTATCAATATGCTAGTTAATGCTAGAGGGAGAAAAATACTTGTTAGTGGAGCTGGTAGAACTGGACTTGTTGCAAGAGCTTTTGCAATGCGTTTAATGCACTTAGGTTATCTTGTATATGTTGTTGGAGAAACAATTACTCCTTCTCTTGAAAAAGATGATATATTAATAGCTATTTCAGGATCAGGAACTACAACTTTAGTAGTTGAAGCAGCTAAAGCAGCAAAAATAGTTGGTTCTAAAGTTATTGCTATTACATCTTTTCCAGAATCCCCTTTAGTTCAATTGGCTGATCATACGATTATTCTTCCAGGAAGGACAAAGACTTCGTCTAAAACGGATTATTTCTCAAGACAAATTCTAGGATTTCACGAACCTCTTTTGCCTCTTGGAACATTATTTGAAACAAATTGTTTAATATTTTTAGATATTATCATAGTTGAACTCATGAAAGAATTAAACATAACAGAAGAAGAATTAAAAAAGAGACATGCTAATATAGAAGGCTTATAGAATAATGAAATGACACCATTTATCTTTAAGCAATAAACTATAAGTCTTAAAGGAAGAAAAGAAAAAAGAATTATTTAAAACAAGAATAATATAGAAGGAAGATAGAAAGTATTTTATAAAGATAAAAAATAAATTTTTCATATGAAAATTGGCTATATTCAATTCAAACCAATTTTTGGAGAAAAAGAAAAAAATTTAGAAAAAATAGAAAAATTTATTAAAAAAGGAGTTGAAAAAGAAGCTGATTTGCTTGTATTACCTGAACTTTCAACAACAGGTTATGCGTTTAAAAATAAAAATGAGGCAAAAAAATTAGCTGATGAAGAACCAAATGGAACATCTTTTAAGAAATTCACTATGATTTCAAAAAAATATAATGTAGCATTAGTAGTAGGATTTTGCGAGAAAAATAAAGATAAATTGTTTAATTCAGCATTAATTGTAAATACAAATGGAGAATATTCTATTTATAGAAAAATCCATTTATTCTATAAAGAAAAGAAAATTTTTAATCCTGGAAATAGAGAATTTGAAGTATATAAAATATTTAATAGTAAAATTGGAGTTATAATATGTTTTGATTGGATATTTCCAGAATCTATTAGAGTTTTAACATTGAAAGGAGCAGAAATAATATGCCATCCATCAAATTTAGTTTTACCATATTGCCAAACAGCTATGCTTGGAGCTGCTATACAAAATAAAGTATACATAATAACAGCAAATAGAATTGGAAAAGAAAGAGAATATAAATTTACCGGAAGAAGTCAAATAGTTGATCCAATGATGAAAATATTAGCAAGTAGTAAAGAAAATATTGAAGAAGTTAAAGTTGTTAAAATAGATATAAAAAAAGCTAGAAATAAAAAATTGAATAAATATAATGATCTTATTAAAGATAGAAAACCAATATTTTATAAAAGAATAATTAAGCCTTAATTCTATTTTATTTTTTCTTATTTAATAATATTAACATAAGAGCAATTTTTAAAATCTTTTTCAAGAAAAAAGTTTAAGTACTTCAACTTAAGATTTAAGATAAGTTTTATAAGAAAAATGATGGAGGAATGAAGAAAAAACTAGAGGAGATAAAAAATATTTTAAAAAAGCATAAGGAAGAATTAAAGAAAAAATATGGAATAAAAGAAATTGGTATTTTTGGGTCTTATGTTAGAGGTGAAAATAAAAAATCAAGTGATCTCGATATTCTTGTAGAATTCCCATTCCTGGTATTAAAGCATGATCAGACAAAGCTTTTTTAATTCTTATTCAAGATTCAATAATAGTAACAAAAATTTTAAATTATTAGTTTACATAAATTATTGTAATATTTATTTTGAAAAATTATTGCTTTATATTATATTTTAATAGGTTGTAAAATTTTCTCTAATTCATTAATATTAACATAAGGGCAATCTCTTAAATTCTTTTTTCCGGAAAAAAGTTTTACACTAAAAGCATAGCAACTTTCTTCCCCACATTTTTTACAATTAGTTTTTGGCAATATTTTATAGATTTGTATAGGATTTATTTGTTTTTTAATATTAAGTAATTTTTCATCAGGCTTTCCATAATTTCTAAAATAAATAATTGCTCTATTTATTAAATTCTTTACTTCTTTCATTAATTGTTCTGCTTCATTTTCATCTTTAACATATGTCATACTTATTTTTCCAGTAGAAAAAATTGTTATCAAATGCATTTGATAAGTATATGTTAAACATCCAAGTTTCTCAGAATAATTTGCATTAGGAATATAAAGATAAAGAATTGGAAGTATATCTCCTAAAGGTTTATCTGCTTGAGCAATAAATTTTATTCTCATCGAATCTGCTGTACAAGCAGAAATCTTTTTTATTTCGATCTTTTCTACTAAATTGTTTGAATATATCATTTTTATCTATATTGTATATTCTTCATTTACTTGTTTTTAGCCTTAAAATCCTGGAATTTTAATTCCTAAACCCTGAAATACAAATTTTAGTGAGACGTATAGAAATACTATGCCGAATATCAATTTGATTGCCCAGGCTGGTACTTTTGGTACTATTCTTGCACCAATTTGTGCTCCAATTATAGTTCCTATCCCTAATACTATAGCTGCAAGTATATCAACTAATCCTTGGTACCATTTAAAGATTCCACTAATAATCGCCATACTTATAAAAGATGGTAACGAAGTCCCAACAGCAATTTTAACACTTGAGTGTAATAAGTATATAAATGAGGGGACTAAAGCATACCCTCCACCTAAACCAACTATTCCAGTAATCACTCCAATTATGAATCCGATTAAAGATTTTGATATGCCACTACCTGGAATTTCTTTCTCTTCTTTTATCATTTTAGGTCTTTTAGCACCTTCATAAATCATTCTTAAAGAGATGTAAAGAAAAGAGAATCCAAGTATTAAATTAAGTAACCAAATTTCTGAAACTAAGTAAAAAAATAGTATGCTTCCAGCTATAGCACCAATACTTCCACTAATTCCAACTACTTTTACAGTTTTAAAATCTACATTCTTTATTCTAAGATGAGCTATCGTTCCAGAAGCTGCTGTTAATATGACTGCTGTTACGGTAGTCCCAATCGCTATTGGCAAAGGATAATCAAATAAATAAACAAGTGATGGAAGCATTATTACGCACCCACCAGTGCCTAGTAACCCCCCGATAATTCCTGCTATTAGTCCTGCTATAAGTAATGCTACTACAATTAATGGTTCCATTTTTTACCACCAATTTATACCTTATTTTTAATTCCCTAATATATAAAGTTTATAACAATATTTAAATATTGTTATATATTAATAAATATTATGAAACAAGAGATCGATTTAAATAAGTTTCGAGCAAAAATTTTTAAAGCATTATCAGATCCTATTAGACTTGAAATAATTAATCTTTTACGTAAAAAAGAATGGTGTGCTTGTGATTTAATTCCATATCTTAATGTAATTCAGCCTTTGGTTTCTCGTCATTTAAAAATTTTAAGAGATTGTGGATTAATAAAATGTAGAAAAGAAGGAAATAGAAGAATATACTCAATTACAGATAAAAGAATATTTAAAGTAATCGATGCTCTTTCTCCAGAAATAATTAACAGTATTTCAAAACATATAATTAAGCAAATAATTTAGAAAAGAATTTTTAAATTATATATATAGTTTATTTAATAAAAATTCTTTTAAAAATTATAAAAGCGTTATAATTAATATATTTATTTAATTTTTTTTCTTATCTTATTTAATATGTCAATCACTTCTTCATCTTCCAATTGCTCAAACCTTTCATAGAATTGCCCTATAGCAAAAAATGGTTCAGGAGTTTGTAAACAAATAATTTCATCAGCATATTCTTTAATTTTTTCTAAGCTTTCAGGAGGAGCTACAGGAATTGCAACAACAATTTTTGAAGGTTTCTTTTTTCTAATAGAAGCTATTGCAGCAAGCATTGTTGCTCCAGTAGCTATACCATCATCAACTATTATAACAATTTTATTTTCTAAATTTGGTTCAATAGCATTTCCTCTATATTTTATAAGTCTTCTTTCAATTTCTTTTTTCTGTCTTTCAGCTTCATTTTTTATATAATTTTCAGGAATTGGCAAATAACTAACTATATCTTCATTTAAAATAATTGTTCCATCTTGTGTAATAGCTCCTATAGCAAGCTCAGGTTGATAAGGTGCTCCTATTTTACGTGGTATAATTAAATCTAAAGGAGCATTTAATACTTTAGCTATTTCATAAGCAACTACAACTCCTCCACGTGGAATAGCTAATATTATTACATTTTTATCTTTATATTCTAATAGTTTTTCAGCAAGTTTCTGTCCTGCTTGAATCCTATCTTTAAATAGCATGAGTCCAAACTATCTATATTTTATTATTATATTTAAGTTTTTATTTTTTCTTAAAAATTAAATAAAAAGAATAAACTTTAAAAAATGTTAAAAAATTATAGAAAAAAATCATAAAGAATTTTATACTCATTTGAAACATTTCCAATATTTTTTAAAAATATTCTTAACTTCTCTAATAACATTTTTTGTTTCTTCAATTTTTAAAATAGATTTTTCATGAACCCAATTTGGAATTTCTAATGGTTCTTCAAGAGGAATTTCTATTCCAGATAATCCAAGAATTATTGATAGCCATGCATATGGTAAAACTTTTGGATTATATCCACTTCCACATAAATCTACTACTTTACCATTACAAACTTTTTCAGAAACTTCTTTAATAGTCTCACCAATCATTCTAAAACCTTTAAGAGTTAAGCATAAATTAGTTAATTGATCTGCCCAATGCGGATCTGAGCCGCCATTACGAATTATTATTTCTGGACGATATTCTTCAGCAATAGGTTTAAAAATTTCTTCAAGAACAATTTTGTAGCATTCATCTCCTGCATATGGGGGAAGAGGAATATTTATTTTATATCCTTCTCCTTCTCCAATCCCATATTCATAAATAAAACCTCTTCCTGGATAAAGAGTTCTAGGGTCTTGATGAATTGAAATTAATAAAACTTTTGGATCATCATAAAAAACATCCATAGTTCCATCTGCAGCATGAGCATCAGTATCTATTATTAAAATTTTCTTTAAACCATATTTTTTAATAAGCATTTTTGCACATATCGCTACATCATTAAAAATACAAAAACCTCCTCCTCTATCACTTGCTGCATGATGTAATCCTCCTCCTATTCCTTCAGCAATTTTTATTTTAGAATTTTCCATAACAATTTTTCCAGCAAGCATTGAAGAACCAACTATTGCTTTTGCACCTTCAATTATTTCCATATTTAATGGTGTATCTGGTGTTAAAAAGCTTCTATATTTTGCAAGAGTATATACTTCATTTATATATTCTTGATCATGAACTAAAAGAATATCTTCATCAGAAGCATCAATTCCTTCAATAATGGTAAATCTTGGATCTTTATTTAATTCTAATTTTTTAAAAAGATTCATAAAATTTATAAATCTATCTCCTCTAAATGGATGCCCTTCTCCAAAATCATATTTAATAATTTTTTCATTAAAAATTATCGCAATTGACATAATAAAATATATTAAAATTAGAATAATAAATATTTCTTTTAAATTTTTATAAAAAGCTGAAAAATCTAGGAACCTATTTCTAAACTCCAGCCTCTTCTTCCAATGCTATTGATTTATCATCTCAGACTACATTCATCAATTAGTAGATTCTATTCTTTCAATAAAAGAAAAAATTAGAAGAATGCATAAAATAGAAAAAAGAAGCAAAGATAAAAAAGCAGGACATAAAAGAGATGTATTAATTAGATTAAAGGCAGTTGATATCTTAGAAAGTCTAGAAGAAAAATTACAAACTATTTTCTTTTAAGAATATAGAGTTTTTAAAGGAAGATTTCCAGATTGTTTACATTGTACGAAAAATTTAGTATGTAGCGCGCTAGAGCTTTTTTAATTCTCTTCAGATCTTAATTCTTAGACTTAGCTCTTTTTTATAAAAAGCCATTTATCAACTAAACGAAAAGATGTAAGTACTATCGTTAATTCGTTTAATCCGAATCAAAGAAGTGAAATTGCTATGTTCTCAAATGAGTTTTTAAGATAATCAAAGGTAATAAGAACTTTGGTTTTTTATTTTGGAGTAAGAAACTCAAAAAGCTTACGTGGTGAAATAAAAAGAAAAATAAGACAGTTCAATATTTATTTTCCAAATAAGAACCTAGGTTCTTATTCGCTCCTAGGAAGTTCATATGAACCAAAGTTTCTTACTCAGAAAGATAGATAAGCGTATGAGTTGTTTTAAGTTGATGATCTCTAACTCATTGTAAAGCATATAAACAGTTAATCTAATTATGAGTTTTAAGAAGGGTGGTTCTATTTGATGATAAAATGGAGTCGCCACATAGAGGACAAACTTATAAAAGAGCTTTATCGGTTCGGAATAACCAAAGAATTATTAATTAACGTAATAGATGACCCTGATGAAGTCCTTTATGACTCGATGACCGGACGATATGTTGCCTTAAAAATGAAGCACAAAATAGCAGTTATTTATGAAAAATTAGGTAAAGAAAAGTTTATTATTACTGCGATTTATAGTAGTAAACTTGAAGATGTTGTTCGGAATAGGAGGAGAGTAGGAAGATGGATTTAGTTATTAATTATGATCCAGAGGCAGACGTATTGGTAATTAAGTTTAAGGAAAGTGCCTTAGCAGATGAAGAATTACTTGACAACGATGTTATCCTAGGTTATGATAGCAATAAGAACATAGTTTTAATAGAAATACTTGATGCTTCAAAGAAAGGGCTTATGAATGCTTTTTTTGACTTAGCAAAAACAAGAAAAGAAGCTGCAAAATTTATACTTTCTAAGATAGCAAAATTAACAGAATAGCTTTATTGCAACGTAAAATTCTCTTAACTTCATTCTATGACTTTAAGTGCGTAAACAGTCTCTTGATTTACGATAACTCTTTTGCTATTTCTCCACCTTTTAAATTCAAACATTTCTTTAAAATTTTATAAAAGAGCTGAAATTCTAGGAATAATTAATTGCATTAAAATAAGAATTAAAAATATTATAGAAGTTGTATAAGAAATTATTTTAACATAATATTCTCTTTTTTCATTAGAAATATTTTTAAACAATTTAACTATTAGAAAATCTAAGCCATCCTTATATATATAGCCTCCATCAAGAGGGATTGCTGGCAATACATTTGATAGACCAAACATTAAGTTTATCCAAAAAAGCCAATAAATTATATTAGCTAAAATCCAAAATATATTGTTTGGAAGTGGAGTATTATAAAATTCTATAATTGGAAATTCTATTGGAGACATTCTTAATAAAGGAAGACTTATAAAAATTATTAATGAATTAGGAATATTTGATAATGGTTTCTTTAAAATATCTAAAAAGGATTTAATATCTCTTACTCCTACTCCTAAAAATCCTTTTCCAAAATCTTCAATATTTTGAGTAAAATAATATTTATTTTCTAAAATTATTTCGAAAATTTCTCCATTAGATGTGTACACAAGTATTTTCTCATAAGCATTTCTTTTTGATAAAAAATTTTGAAATTTATTTATATCAATAATTTTTTCATCATTAATCATTGTAATAATCATTCCAGGCTTTAAACCAGCTAAAGAAGCAGGAGAGCCATCCATAACATATTCTATTCCAACACCTTCTGAGGCAGGATTTACAAAAATCATTAAACCATAAGAAAATAATAATAGAAAAATAATAGCTAAACAAATATTTGCTATAGGCCCAGCTGCATATATTCTAGCTCTTTTAATTCTTGAAGTATTTTTTAATTCTTCTTCATTAGGTTCAACAAAAGCACCTAAAGGAAGAATAAAATAAACTATTCCAAGAGAATTAATCTTAATATTATTTACTCTAGACTCTATCCCATGACATAATTCATGAATAATTATTGCAATTGGAACGCTTATAATCCCATACCAAAATGGTATAAGAGGGTTAATTACAGGCAAACCTATCATCATTTCAGGCCTAATAGCAGCTTCTGGAGGAATACTAAAGGAAATTATTGTAGATCTAATAATCATAAAAGTAACTATTAGGGTTGATATGGAAGATATTGCTATAGCAGCATTTCCGTATGACAACCAGAATTTTTTATATTTAGCAATAGATTCTATAAATTTTTTACCACGTATTGTACGAAAAAATATAAATGGACCTGAAAAAGATATACTTTTATTCCTTTTAAGAGAGTTTTTCTTCCATAAAATTAAAGAAAGTAGAATATGAAAAAGTAATAATATTATAAGAGCTAATACTCTAACATCCATTTTATTTCAACCATTTTCATTATTTTCTTTCTAACTTTTTAGAAACTTAAACTTATACTTTTACTTTTTTTATAATTTAACATAAATTTTTTTATATCTTGCTATCCTTCATGAAGAAATAAGTTTTGATTGGTTTGGAACTCATTTGAACTATTTTAGAATAGTAAGATTTAAATCTTAGCATTTAAAATTTTTATTAGAAAAAAATAAGATGGGAGAAAAGGATTATATTAATATTGTAAATTTAAGTAAAAGCTTTGGGAATATCAAAGCACTTGATAACATCAATTTATCGATTAATAATGGAGAACTTCTAACAATCCTTGGACCAAGTGGATGTGGAAAAACAACTTTATTGAAAATAATCGCTGGTCTTGAGAAGCCAGATATTGGAGACATTTTCATAGATGGATTTAAAATTAATGATGTGCCTCCTTATAAACGAAATATTGGAATGGTTTTTCAAGATTTAGCTCTCTTTCCACATTTAAATGTAATAGAAAATATCGCGTTTGGACTTAAAATTAAGAGGCTTCAAGAAAATGAAATTAAAGAAAAAGTTTCAAAAATCCTCGAATTAGTAAAACTTCCAATTGAAGAATATGGAAATAGGAAAGTTACACAACTTAGTGGAGGGCAACAACAAAGAGTTGCATTAGCAAGAGCTTTAGTATTAGAGCCAAAAGTTCTTTTGCTAGATGAGCCATTTAGTCATTTAGATTATAAAATAAGACAAGAACTTATGGTTGAACTTAAAAGAATTCAAAGGAGCTTGAATATTACAACAATATACGTAACTCATGATCAAACAGAAGCCATGTTTATGTCTGATAGAGTAGCTATAATGTATAATGGTAAAGTTTTCCAAGTTGGAAAACCAAGCGAGGTTTATGATAATCCAATAAATACTTTTGTTGCAACATTTTTTGGAGAAGTAAATATAATAGAGGGGAAACTTAATAATGGTTATATATTAGTTGATGGATGGAAACCAATCAAACTTAGGAATATTAAAATAAATAATAATGGATCAGACCATGTACATATTATTTTAAGACCTGAAAAAATAAAAATTGGGAATGCTAATAAAAATAATTTTATTGCTAAAGGTAAGATCGAAGATATGATTTTCTTAGGACCTTTTGTAAAAATAGATATTAAAATAAATGATAAACAATACCTTAAAGCATTAACACCTCGTGATACATGTAAAGAAGTAAATATTGGAAAAGAAGTTAGCATTAATTGGTCTTTAAATGATATGAAAATATTTCCAGGAGACTAGAATAAATTGCTTTCTTCATTAAAAATACTTACTATTATATCTATTACTTTTCTATTTATTTTTTTCTATATTCCATTAATAGAAATGTTCATTTATAGTTTAAAAAGTGAAAATCCAATAGAAAATTATGTAAGTATTTTAAAAAATCCTCTATATATTAGAATAATAGGATATTCTTTATTAATATCTTTTTTAACAACTATAATAAGCTTAATAATTTCTTATCCTGTAGCATATTATTTAGCTTTTATTATAAATGAAAAATTCAAATCAATAATTTTAATAGCTTTTATTGCTCCTTTCTGGGTTAATTTCCTTCTTAGGACATACGCATTATACAATGTTTTATATATGATTGGTATTATAAACAATTTTATAGCATTATTAATAGGAATGATTTATGATTATTATCCATATATGCTATTATCCATATATGCTGCATTATCAAAAATTAGTAAATCTATTCTCGATGCTTCTTACCTTTTTGGAGCAACTCCATTTCAAAGATTTACTAAGATTATTTTACCATTAAGTATGCCTGGAATAATTGCTGGTTCAATATTTGTTTCTCTTACAACAATGACTGAATTCGTTGTTCCATCAATGCTTGGAGGTGTTGAAGGATATACTGTAGGATATTTAATATGGGATTTATTTTTAAAATATAGAAATTGGTTTAAAGGATCTGCTTTATCTATTATTATAATTTCAATAGCTTTAATAATTTCATTATTTTATTCTAGAAAAGCTAAAGTGATTTTAATATGAAAACAAGAATAATTTGGATAATTTATACGATTGCATTACTTTCCTTTTTATATCTTCCAATTTTTATGATGGTAATACAATCTTTTAATGATTCAAAATATTTAACAGAATGGAAAGGATTTACATTAAAATGGTATATTAAATTGTTTGAAAGTAATGAAGTATGGACTTCTTTTATAAATAGTTTCACGATAGCTTTAGCATCAGCTTTAACTTCAACTTTTTTAGGTATTACATTAGCTTATACTTATATTAGAAGTAAAGGTAAAATATATGATTTTTTAGATATTGCAATGTATACTCCAATAATTATTCCTGAAATAGCTGAGGCGGTTTCATTAGCTTTATTTTTCTATCTTTCAAATATTAATTTTGGATGGTATACAGTTTTTATAGGACATACAGCATTCAATATTGCTTTTGCATATTTTACTTTAAAAGCTCAATTATCTCTTATAAGTAAGAATGTTGAAGATGCTGCTTTAATTTTAGGAGCCAAGCCAATAAAAGTTTTATTTTCAATATTGCTTCCAATTGCTATGCCAGCAATATTTGCTTCAATGATTATAACATTTACTTTATCTTTTGATGATTTTATTAAAAGCGTTTTTACTACTGAGCCTGGCTTTCCATTGCTTCCAATACTTATATGGACTAGGGCTGCACGTGCACGTGCAACTCCAGACTTAAACGCTTTAGCAACAATAATGATAGCCATATCTTTATGCTTAGCATCATTATATACGTATTATATGTATAAACGTTAAGACGTGCCCAACTTTTCTATCATAGTTAGCCTCTAAAAAATGACTTATATAATTCTTACTAAATGTATTAACTAAGATAAAAATAAAAAATAAAGGAATTTAAGCACCTTTCACTTCGATTGTAATTTCTTCAACTATTTTAATTTCTTCTTCAGTTAATATTGGTTCGAATTGAAGCTTTTTCATTAATTCTTCGCTTGGATATAATGCACTTTCTTGTAATAAATCTTCAGGCATTAATTCTCTTTTTAAAGAATTTGTATAATGTACTGCTCTAGTATTCCTTTCAGCAATTTCTGGTTCAAGAAGGAAATTTATCCATTCGTATGCTAAATCGATATTTTTAGATTCCTTAGGTATTACCATAAAATCTATGAATCTTACAGTTCCTTCTTCAGGTAAAATATATTCTATAGCTTCTTCTTCATCTTTTGCTATAAGAATATCTCCACTCCATGCTTGTGCTATGTATACTTCACCTTTTACAAGCCCTGGAATATATTGACTTGCTCCCCAATACCCTACAAGGTATTCTCTTTGTTTCTTTAATAAATCTTTAATTTTCTCAACACTTTCTTTACTCCAATCATTTAATGGAATTTTTAAATAGAATTTTGCAGCATTAATAGTATCTATAAAATCTTCAAGCATTGAAATTTTTCCATTATACTTTCTTAAAAAATCTTCATTAAATAATTGTTCCCAACCTTTAATTTCATCTTTAACATATTTAGTATTAACACCTATTCCTATGCTTCCCCACATATATGGTATACTATAGCTTAAACCATTATCATATGGATTATTAACAAGTTCTTCATCAATATTTTTAAAATTAGGTATTTTACTATGGTCAATTTTTTGAACATATCCTTCTTTTATTGCTTGCTTTAAAAATGAATCTGAAATATATATAACATCGTATCCTCCACCACCAATCTTAAGCTTAGCAAATGCTTCTCCAGATTCTTCATATGTATCATAGATTACCTTTACATTATATTTTTCTTCAAAGCTTTTTATTACATCTTCATCGATATAATAGCTCCAATTATAGATTTTAATTGTTCTTTCCTTTTTTAGTAAATTAAAACTTAAAATTATGCCAATGGCAAGAGCAACGATAATCAATAATACTATTAATAACTTATACGATTTTTTCATTCCTTTTTCTTGAAATAGTTTTGAAAATAAACCAATATATAAACTTTATTTCATAATTTGTGCACGTTAAATATTTGATTACTTTTAATTATTGAAATCCCAGTATACTTACCAATAATCTCAATAAGAATTATTTTATCAGGTTTTTCTAAATCAACTTTCCTATTTACTAAATTTGCAACAGCTTTAATTATATCCATGCTTGAAATATTTGTCCTCCTTTTTTCAACAGTAATTCTAAATGTCTCATTCTCTTTTATAGAATTTATTAAAGGTAAAGTAGCTTCTAATATTTTTTCAATATTTGTTTCAGTCACAATTTGTATTGGAATAACTCTTTTTAAATAAAAAATTTTATCAGGATTTTCAATATATATTTTCTTAAGATCTTCAATTATTTTAAATGGATCTAATGAAGTTTCTGCAATTATTAAACCTAAAATATTTGTAGTATTAACAATAGCATTACTGTCTCCTAAATCTTTTAATAAAGATTTAAGTTCATTACATGCTTGTATTTCCAACCCTCTATCAGTCGTAGCTATAATATTAAATTTCATATAAATTAATAAAAACATTCTAATATTTAAATAATTATTTTTTAAAAAATAAAATTATATAAGGAAGAATAACATCGTTATAGACATGAAAACACCATGCGAAGACGTAATTAAAGAAATAATTCCAACAATAAGAGCATTAATAGCTAAGGATTTATGCTCTAAATATGGTTTCACACAAATTGAAGCTGCTAAAAAATTGGGAATTACACAAGCAGCTATAAGTCAATATATATCTTTAAAAAGAGGGGGGAAAAAATTAAGAAAAATAAAAGCATTACCAGAAGTTAAATCATTAATAAAAGAAGTATCAAAAGGTATTGCTGAAGGGAAAATTTCAAAAAAAGATTTAAGTAATAAAATATGCTTGATATGCAAAACTATTAGAAGAGAACTTATTAAATAAAAATAGATAGAATTATATTTTTAATATTTCTTTAAAAATTCCTTCATCATTTGAACCTATTAAAAGGATTTCATTTTTTAAAATTTTAATAGATAAAAATCTACTTTTATTCTTCCAAACATCTTTAATAATCATTGAACTATTTGTTTTTTCCATCATTTTTTTAAAACAATTATAAAATTCTAATGCATCTTCTTCTTTATCCCAAACAATTTTCCAGAAAAAAATATAATTGCTTATATTTTCTCTTATATAAAATGTGAAATTATCTCCACCCCATCCTTCAGCTGCTTTTTCTGATAAATTTTCATCAATCCAATTAGATAACATAATTCTTAAAAAGTATTCTCCATATGTATCTGTTTTTGCAATAGACCAGTCTGAAATATTTAATAATATTCCATTAACTTTTATTGGTTCTTCATATATTAAATATTTTTCTGGATGTAATATTTGTTCAGTTGATTTTGGAATATTTTCATATGCTTGATTAACTTTATTCCATCCTCCTATATTATATAAAAATAAAACAAATTTTTCACCATATTTATAAGGGAAAAATAATATTTCATCTAATGCATTATTTTTATAATTTTCTAAAAATAATAAACTTAAACCAATTTTCTTTTCTTTCATTTTTTCAATAAATTTTTTAGAAGTTAATCCAGCATCTCCCTCAATAAGTGCTGACCATGCTTGCATTTCATCATGAGTTTTAAGAAATGGAGTTTTAAAATATTTACCTTGAATAATATGAGTAAGTTCATGAGATAAAATTTCATAAGCTTTTTCAATGTCATAAGGATTGAAATATTCTCTAACTATGTATATTACTCCTCCACTTGTAGCAGCTAAGATATATCCTGATTGTTTAATTGTAGTTTCTTTTAAACTTGCATTTTCAGGAATTATAAAAAGAGCTTTATATATTTCTTCTTTAATTTCAATTTCTTTTAAAGAAACTTCAACTTGTTTTTTACCCCAATTTTCTTTAACCCAATCTAATGTAACTATTTCAATTCTAGAATCGTTAGGAGGTTTTAAACCTCTAACTTCTTCAATATTAAATAAAACATTATGAAAAATTTTTTCAGATTCTTTTCTATATTCATCTGGAAAAATAATTTCATTTAAGAAAAACTTTATTTCATAATAATAAAAGCTAAATATAAAACCAGCTAGTATAGATAATATTATTGTTAATGCTAATATTCTTTTTCTCATTTTTCATTAATTAAAAAAATTATGTTTTAAATAAAGCTTTTCTTAAAAAAATAAAAAGAGGAGTTTAAAGTATATATTAATTTTTATCGATGTTTTCGCATAACAAAGTAAATGACAAGTATAATAACGATCACAATAACTCCAGCTATAATACCTAAAGTCATTACATCAGGACCAGTAGGCGCTATAGTTGTTGGAGTTATTGTAGTCGGAGTTGTTATAGGTGTTGTAGTAGGTGTTTTAGGCGTAGTTACTTCTGTAGTTGTAGATGGAGTAGCGGGTGTTTTTGTTGGAAGTGTTGTAGTAATTATAACAATTTCCGTTTTAGTAGTTCCTGGTTCAGCAATTATACTAGTGAGTGTAGTTCCTTTAATTACACTTGATATATATTGAGTTGCTCCTGGAAAACTTTCAGTAGTCTTATAAGTAGTACCTTCCAAAGTTTCAGTTTGCACAACAGTTGTTTGAACCGGCATTTCCATAGTCATAGTCATTCCAGGTATAGTATAAGTTGCTCCAGGCATAGCTACAAAGATTGTTGCAGGTACTTTTTCTGCTATATAAATCATTACCTCCTTAATCGTTATTTCATTACAAGATTTAATAATTTCACCATAAATTGGAAAAGGCATTGTTATAGTAGTAATTCCAGGAATTTCTGTTTCAAATGCTATTGTAGCAAAACCAGTCGTAGTTACAACTTTACCACCAGCAGTTTCAAAAATGGTAGTAGCATATGTAGGAACTGAAATAATTGTACTATAAGTTACTCCAGGAACTGTAATAGTTGTTCCTGGAATAGAAATAACTTCTTCTGGTAAAGCTTTAATCGTTGCAATACATACTTGATCAGGATATTCTTCTTCCATAATAACCATATAACCTGGCATAATCATTGTTGCTATAATAGTAGTATCAGGTTGTTGAATTATAGTAGTAAAAGTAGTTCCAGGGATTGTAGTAACTTTAGTTGTTGTAATTGTAATAACTTGCTGGCCAATCACAATTTTAGTAAACCATAAAGAAATAACAATGATTATAGTCAGATGTAGAAATTTTTTAATTATGTTTTTATTCAATATATTCCTCTCTTTTATCTTAATAAATTTTTTAGGGACTATTTAAACTTTTAGTAAAAAATATTAAAAATTGTAAAATGTAATTTCTTAAGATAAAAAGATAAGTATTTATTAAAATTTTTAATTTTGGATAAGTATTTTAAAAAAAGAAATAATTGAGGCAGAAAAGTATGCAAACTAAGTATTTTGGTACTTCAGGTATTAGGGGAATTGTTGAGAAAAATCTTACACCTGAATTTGCTATAAAAATAGGTCTTTCATATTCTAGATTTTTAGAAAATAATGGAAATATTGCTTTAGGAAGTGATCAAAGATTTGGTTCAAGAGTTATTAAACATTCAATCATATCTGGTTTAATTTTAGGAGGAATAAATGTTATTGATTTAGGAATTATTCCTACTCCAGCTTTATGCCATTATATTAAAGAATTTAAATTGAATGGGGGAATAATGATTACAGGAAGCCATACACCTCCAGAAATAACTGGAATAATGTTTTTTCAAAATGATACTGGAGAATTAAGACCTAAAAATGAAGAAAAAATAGAAGAAATAATTATTAAAGAAAAATATAAAAGAGTACCATGGAATGAAATAGGAAAAATAGAAAAAGATGATGATGCAATAGAAATATATATTAAAAATGTTTTAAAAAATTTTGGGAAAAAAATTTCTTTAAATGAAAAAATTGCTATCGATTGTTGTAATAGCCCTCAATCTTATGCTTTACCTAGAATAATTGAAGAAATAAATGGTATGCCAATAATTTTAAATGGAGAAATAGATGGAAAATTTCCAGGCAGAGATCCTTATCCAAGGCCTGAAAATCTAGGAGAATTATGTAATATTGTGAAAAAAGAAAAAGCTATTCTAGGGCTTGCTTGTGATGGTGATGGAGATAGAGCAATATTTGTTGATGAAAATGGAAATGTTCTATGGGGAGATATTACAGGAGCAATTTTTTCTGAAGAAGAATTAAAAAAGCATAATGGAGGAACGATTGTTTGTCCAATAAATACTTCAAAAATTATAGAAGATGTAACTCATAAGTTTAATGGAAAAATTATTTTTACAAAAATTGGTCCACCTGCAATAATAGAGCAGGTTATAAATAATATTGATAATGTTGTTTTTGCATTTGAAGAAACAGGCAAGTATATATGGAAAGAAAATATTTTGTATGGTGATCCATGTTATTCTCTTTTAAAAATTATTGATATAATTAATTCTAAGGGTTATTTAAGTGAAATAGTTCAATCTTATGCAAAATATTATCGTAAAAAAATTGCTTTACCTATTAAAGAAAAAGATAGAAAAAGAATTTTAAATGAAATCGAGAAAAAGATAATTAAAAAAACGAAGTATTTAAAAATAGATAAATTGGATGGATTCAAGATTTATTTAAATGAAAATACATGGATTCTTCTAAGACCTTCAGGTACTGAGCCAGTTTTTAGAATATATATTGAAGGTAAAGATGAAAAAGAAATTGAAAAAATATTAGAAGAATATGTTGAAAAAATTAAAAGGATTATTTAGTTTTATATGCTTTAATTAAATAAGAATTTATGAAAATTGTTTTAAAAAAGTAAGAGCTTTTTTATAAATATCATGATGGAACATATCTATATTCTTTATAATACATCCAAAATTCCATATAAGCATCTGGGTCATCATTAGTAAAATGACAATAAGCATAAATCCATACTGCATATTGATTTGGCCCAGGATCTTTTTCTCCCCACCATGCATTACCATTACCATGTGTATCATATTTATAACTTACTATTTCAATCCACCATCCAGAATCTGCAAGTTTAATTAATATATTTTGTTGATTTTCTTCATCTTTTCTTATAGCTTTCCAATATACATAACCAATTTTCTCTTCACGAGTGTAAGAAGTTATTGTATTTGTATTAGTTATATATGTTATAGTTGTAGTAGGGGGAGGATTATAATCACTTGAAGTATATCCAAAATATCTCTTTAATTTATAATTTCCAAACATTGCAAAAGTTATTGAATTTGAAGTTGTTTCTAATATTTTCCTTACTTCATTTCCAAATTGATCCAATTCCCATAATTCTAATTTATTTACAAAAATAGTTAATTTACCATATGGTCCAATAGAATTATAGCCATTACTTACATAAACTTTCTTGTATTGCCAAGAACTTGGAAAAATCTTAGGTAAACCATGGGATACTGTTAATAATATTCCAGCAGGATAAACATAATCTCCATCTAAATATATTCTTCCATAAGGATCGCTATTTGGATTTATTACATCAGGCATTAGATTATGAATAGCACTTCTTGAACCATCTGCACTATACTCATAAATCTTATACCATATAGGATTATCATCTCTTGGAGAAATAGTAAATGGGCCATGGGATTCAATTCTTAAAAGATAATTTCCATAATAAGTAGTTGTAAATGTTTGATTTTGTATCAATTTTTCAGTAGTTCTATAGAAAGTTAATTCATAATATTGTGCAGTTTGAGTTACTTCTTTAATAGGATAATAAGCAGAACCAAAAGTATTTCCAAGTATCGTATGAAGTGTTATACATCTTATATTTCTTTTAAAATACCAGAAGTCAATATAAGCACTATCATTTAGTTTAAATGTATTTATTAATTCATCTCCCTTTAATATTATTTCTTCTCCTGCTTCCAATACTATATTTAAATCTCCTTTAGAAATAATCCTGTAATTCCAATCTTCTATTATAAAATAATCTATTACGCTTGTTTTTCCCCATTGATTTGTAATAGTTACTCTTGTTTCATATTTTTTATTTATAGTTGATGTATTTGTAGTTATTATAGAAGTAGTTGTATTTAAAATTGTAGTATATGTAAGTGCAATACTAGAATTTTCATATTTTTCATCTATGCTTATGTATATCCTTATTAATTCATTTCCAGCTTCAGCTTCAATTTTAATAACTTCTTTTGAAGTGATAGCTATTTTACTAATTGTTACTATTCCTATTATAAAACTAAGAATAATCATTAATATTATCGATGCTGCTATTATTGGATTAAAGAAAGATGCTTTAACTTTCTTTTTATTTATTTTATTCATCCCCCTTTCTTTCTTTAAGTATTCAACTTAAAGAAAGGGGTTAATGAAATTCCTTATTTGGAAATTCATATTTTGAAATAAACAAATTTCCATTTGTAGTGTGTAATACTATTAATCCAACATATTTTTTGAAAACATTCCAATTATTCATATATTCAGGTAAACCGATTTTTTTAATATCGATATTCTTTTTACCCCCTTTCTCTATTTTTAAATTCATTATTCCATTAACTAATAATTTTCCATCTCTTGAAATAATGTAGAAGTAATCTATTACAATATCACATCCAGAAAGATTTACTATTAAAATGTTTGTGTTATTTGAATTTTTCCATCCATCTTTTGTTATAGTTCCATTAAAAATATAAATTTCTAAATTTTCTTTTATTTTTTCATTTTTCATTGTATGTTGTATTATTCTTGCTTTTTCTTGAATTTTAAAGAAAGCGATTCCAATGAATAAAAATGATATAGAAAGCATAGTAACTACTATTATAATCATTGGAATAAAAATTATGCTCAACCCATACTTTCTTTTATTCATAAAAAACCACTTTAAGAAGATCCATATGTTTTTTATTTCTTATTTTAAAATTCAAAGAGAAATTTATAAGACATAATGCTATTAGAAGAATACTTTTCATGGATCCTAAATAATTAAAAATGGTAGTCGATCTATTTTCTATTTTTTGAGTGTAAGTATAATTAATTGTAGTTGTAACATAGAAAGTAATAGTTTTAGTCATTGTATAAATATGAGTTGAAGTGATAGTAACATAAGAATTAAATATTATTTCACTTGGTAAGTTTTCATTCCAAGTTTTTTCAATTATAGTAAAATCTTTCTTAATAAATTTAAAAAAATTTCCAGATAAAGTTTCAATCATTAAATTCTTTCCGTATGGTATTAATATTTCTTTTTTCTCATGAGGATTAATAATTATTAAATCATTTGATTTATCTATGATATCATTATCTACATATATTTTCTTTATAATTATTTTTGTTTCCCCATCATTAGATAAAATACAACATTCTGGTCCCCAATAAATTAATGATAACTTTTCTAGTACTTTTCCCTCTTCTTTTTCCAATTCGCTTGTTATAACTTTACTTGTTATCTTTGTTTGATAAATGAAAAAATAAGCTATAAAACTTCCGATTGATAGAATAACTATTGTTAAAGCGATATATGATAGAATATTACTTATCCCTTTCTTATTCATGGCATTACCACCGTACTTGCAATTTTTTCTAATACTCTCCCACTTTGATCTATTGAACCAACAATTATTGTAAGCTTTTTCCCAACTTCTTGATAAGGAATGAATGCTTCAATTTCATAATTTTGTGAGGGTTCTAGATTTTTTGAACCATACCAAATATTTCCAACTTCTTTAATACTCATTGCACATAATGTAATTTTTGTATTTCCAATATTCGCAATATTTACTTTTATTAATGTTTTATCATTCCAAGAAATTGCTTTTGCTTCAATTATTTCAATTTCAGGATTGTATGATAAGTTTTTAGAATGTATTATTAAGAATATTCCAATTAATGAAATAATTGAAAATGAAATAATCACTAATAATATTTCTGAAAATATTCTTGATATTGCTTTTATAGAATAACTTTTCATTGTAATTTAACCTTCTTTAAAAAAACTTTTGTTAAGAAAAGTTACTTTATCTTCCTTTATATATGAGATATTAATATATTGTTTAATAGCTAAATTTTTCATTATAAAATTATTGATTTTAAATTTAGCTTTTTTAAATATGTAAGATATTAATAATGAAATTATGAATTTTTCAATTTTTTTCATCTAATATTTTAAAAGAATAAGATTTTATAAGCACCACTTTATTTTTCTAATATTATAATACTTTCTCTTGCTTTACCAATTTTTATTGTTCTTTCACGTGTAGCAATTCTTTCATTTACAATTATTATTTTTTCAATCTTAAAACCTATATCTTTAGCAATTTTAGCTAAAAGAATATCTGATTCAACAATTCTGTTTGGAAATACTCCTTCTGCAACTACTATAGCTGCTTTACCATTATTTTTTAAAACTCTATACATTTCATTTAAAGCCATTTTCATATCATAGAAATATGCTTTTGCGATATCTGGCAAATTTAATTCAGGAAAAATATCTTTAACATTTTTAAGATTTAAACCTATGTATGATCTTATAGGATCAACTTTTACATGACCAAAGAATAATTCATATTCTATTCTATACATTTTTGTATATTCAATTTTATTTAAATAAGGTGGAGAAGTAATTATTGCATTAAAAAAGTTATCTTCTAAAAAATCTAATTTTCTAGCATCTCCAAGTCTAATATTTAATTCACATTTTTTAAATTTAATTTTTTCAATATCTTTAATCATTCTTTTAACTATTCTTTTAAAATATTTTCTAAAAGGCGGAACAGGTTTTTTAAAAATTTTTATTACTGCTCCATTTTTAAAAGCATAAGAAACATCCATTGCAGATCTCATTAATGCAAGAGTAAAAAAATTTCTAATTTTAATATCTTCAATTTCTCTAATAATTTCACGAAAGAAAATTATATCTTCAAGAGAATATTTTGAAAATGCTTTTTTTATAAATGGATTTATAGAAGTTAAGCTAGGTTTTTTAAATTTTTCATTAAATATTTTTTTAGCATATTCTTTTAATTCATTTATTTTATAATCAGAAGTTTTTACTTGAGAAACAAAAATTGCAAGAGGAGCAGCATCTATACCTATTCCGTTTATTCCTTTTTCTTTAGCTGCTAAAAGAGTTGTACCAACTCCTAAAAATGGATCTAAAATCCAATCTTTTTCTTTTAATTTAAAATAATCTATAAATCTTATTACAAAATCTCTTGAAAATCCTTCTTTAAAATAAAACCAATTATATATTGGTATTTTCTCATTAGGAATAAAAGTAACTAATTTCCCCAAATCATAATTTTTCTCTATTTTAAAATCATAATTATTTTTAAACATAAAAACTGCATATTTATTATTAAATTACTTAATTAATAAATTTTAATTTCATAATTTTTAAAAATAAAATGAAGAACTTATTTTTAGAAAAAATTCAATATTTTTCTCAGCGAATATAAAAATATTGAATAAATTACACTTTTTAATTGAAAAATTTATAAAATATTACTTTTTTGAAAATAAAAAAGTAAAATAATGATGAAAAAATCCGTTAATCGTTTAAAAAATCGTGAGGAAAAATAAAATGCAGAAAATAAATGCCTATGTTGAAATACTGAAATCTAAAATGGATAAAAATAATTATGAAAAATTTTATGCAATAATTGATCCTAGAATTCATAAGTTTATTGCTGAAGCTGTTGAAATTTGTAATCCTGATAATATTTTCATTTGTGACAATTCTGAAAAAGATAAAGCTTATATTCGAAATCAAGCAATTGCTATTGGTGAAGAAAAACCTTTAGCAATTCCTGGCCATACTGTTCATTTTGATGGACCATATGATCAAGGAAGGGATCGTGAAGTTACAAAGTATCTTGTGCCAAAATGGGATTATTTAAGTAAGACAATCAATCAAATTGATCGTGATGAAGGATTACTAGAAATAAAAAGTTTACTTAAAAACATAATGAAAGGACGTACAATGATTGTTTGTTTTGCCTCATTAGGGCCTCCAAATTCTATATTTAGTATTCCTTGTATAGAATGTACAGATTCTTGGTATGTAGCTCATTCTATTAATTTACTTTATCATCCTGCTTATGAAATGTTTAAACAAAAAGAAGTTCAAAAGTTTGAAATATTTCGTGTATTACACTCATCTGGAAAAATGGATGAAAATATGATTAGTATTGAAACAGAAAAGAAACGTATTTATATTGATTATATTGAAAATACCATATATAGTGTTAATACTCAATATGCTGGTAATACTGTTGGATTAAAGAAATTATCTCTTCGTCTTGCTATACGTAAAGCTCATCGAGAAGGATGGTTAGCAGAACATATGATGATTACAGGAGTATATGGTCCAAATGGTCGTAAAACTTATTTTGCTGGTGCTTTTCCAAGTGCTTGTGGAAAAACTTCTACTGCAATGATTCCAGGTAATACTATTATGGGTGATGATATTGCTTTTCTTAGAAATATTGAAGGTGTTTGTCGTATAGTAAATGCCGAATATGGAATTTTTGGTATTCTTCAAGATATTAATCCTATCGATGATCCACTAATTTGGGAAGCTCTTACAAGCCCTGGTGAAGTTATTTTCTCTAATGTATTAGTAAAAGATGGGAAACCTTATTGGTTAGGCATGGGTTGTGAAATTCCTAATGAGGGAATAAATTTCATTGGATATTGGCAAAAAGGTAAAGTCAATTCAAAAGGTGAAGAAATACCACCAGCTCATAAAAATGCTCGTTATACAATATCTCTCAAAGCATTAAAAAATTGTGATCCTGAATTAGATAATCCTTTAGGAGTTGAATTAGGAGGAATAATTTATGGTTGTCGTGATGCTAAAGCTTATGTACCAGTTCAACAAAGTTTTAATTGGGAACATGGAATTATTGCTTATGGAGCTTCATTAGAAACAGAAACAACTTTTGCTATTATAGAAGAAGAAGGTAAATATGAAATAAATTTAATGAGTATTCAAGATTTTATTTCTATTCCTTTAGGTAAATATATAAGTAATGTTTTAGAATTTGGAAGAAAGCTTAAGAAAAAACCTCTCATTTTTGGAGTTAATTATTTCTTAAGAGATATAGAAACAAGTGAATACGTAAATGATAAGCGAGATAAACAAGTATGGATAAAATGGATGGAGCTTAGAGTACATAATGAAATTGATGCTATAAAATCTCCTACTGGTTTTATTCCTAAATATGAAGATTTACGAAAATTATTTAATCAAGTACGAGGAATTGATTATAAAAAAGAAGATTACATAAAACAATTTACTATTCGTATTCAAGAAAATTTAGCAAAAATTAAACGTATAGAAGAATTTTATCAATATAATATACCTGATGCTCCACGTGAGCTTTTTCAAATATTAAATCAGCAACGTAAATGCTTAATTGATGCTAAAGAAAAATTTGGTGATTATATTTCACCTTTTGATCTTGAAAAAAAGTAAAATATAAAATTTTTAAGCTAATTCTAATTTTAAAAATTTTAGTAATATGATAAAAAAATTTATTAAAATTTTATTTCTTTAAAAATTATTTTAAAAACTTTAAAAGAACTAAAAAATAATAATTTTATGAAGTTATGAAGGAAAATTTTTTTGAAAGAAAGATGTTATCATTATTAAGGCCTGATAGCTATATTGTATGGCAAAATGAAGAAGTAAAGAAAAGACTTAATTGGTATTATCGAGTAATGAAGAATGAAAAACCAGCAAAATTTTTAATATGTAAAAAAATTCCAATAGAAATAGATTTAAAAGAGAAAGAAGAAGAATTATGGAAAGAACATGAAAAAGCATCTAAAATTTTTAATCAAATATATAGTAAAATAAGAAATAATGAATTAAAAATAGAAGAATTAGAAAATCCAAAAAACAATTTTTTAGAATTAAAAATAGAATTAGTAAAAAGGATGTTAAGAAATTGTTGCTATTGTGAAAGAAGATGTGGAAAAAATAGAGAAAAAGGAGAGAAAGGTTTTTGTAAATTGGATGAAAAAACAAGGGTAGCAACATATTTTCTACATACAGGTGAAGAAGCCCCTCTTGTTCCAAGTGGAACTATATTTTTTACAAGCTGCAATTTTCGTTGTGTAGGTTGTCAAAATTGGGATATTTCAACAGATCCATTAAATGGAATTGAAATAAATCCTCGTAAATTAGCATTAATTTCAAAAGAATTAAGAATGAAAGGTGCATTAAACATTAATTACGTTGGAGGAGAACCAACTCCAAATTTACATACAATTATAGAATCACTAAGTTTTCTTAATATAAATGTTCCATTATTATGGAATAGCAATATGTATTGCAGTTTAGAAACAATGAAAATATTAGCAGAATTAATAGATATATGGCTTCCAGATTTTAAATATGGGAATGATGAATGTGCATGGAGAATTTCTCAAGTAAAAAATTATACTGAAATAGTTAAGAGAAACCATTTAATAGCTCATAATAATGGAGACATAATAATTAGACATTTAGTTCTTCCGAATCATATAGAATGTTGTACTCGTCCAATTTTAGAATGGATATCTAAGAATTTACCTAATGCTCTTGTAAATGTAATGCAGCAATGGCGTCCTGAACATTATGTTGCTCAATATCCTGAAAAATTTCCAGATATTGCTAGAAGATTAACAAGAGAAGAAATATTAAAAGCATATAAAATTGCTAAAGAATTAAATATTGTTTTTGAGCCAGTATCATGATTTAGAGAATATAAATTAAATATTTAAATTAAATATTTAAAACAAAAATTTTAAATATTTCATTTTATTCCTTTAAAAATAGAGAATTTTACTATAAGAGGTGATTATTTGAAAGAGAAAATTGGGATAGGTTATATTGGAGCAGGATTCGTTACAAATACTTATCATATACCATCATGGAAAAGCATAAGAAATGCTGAAATAAAAGCTATATGCGCTGCTCATGAAGAAACTGCAAAATATTCTGCAAAACTTTGTGAAGAAATTGGAGTAGGAAAACCAAAAGTTTATACAGACATTAGAAAAATGGTAAATGATCCTAATGTAGATGCTATATGGATAACTACTCCGCATTATCTTAGAATACCTATAATGGAAGTAATCGCTGAAGAAGTATTGCAAGGCAAAAGCAATTTAATGGGGGTTGCATGTGAAAAACCATTAGCAAGAAATGTAAAAGAAGCAAAAGAAATGTTAAATCTTGTGAAAAAATGTGGATTATTACATGGTTATTTAGAAAATTATGTATTTGCACCACCAATAATAAAAGGAAAAGAGATTTTATGGAAAAGAGGAATACCAATTGCAGGTAGGCCATATCTTATAAGATGTGCTGAAGAACATAGTGGCCCGCATAAAGCTTGGTTCTGGGATGGTAAAAGGCAAGGTGGAGGAGTATTGATAGATATGATATGCCATAGCCATGAATCTGCAAGATCTTTAATAATAGGTCCAGAAGATGAAAAAAAGGATTTAAAGCCATTAACTGTTTCAGCTGAAATAGCTTGTCTTAAATGGACAAGATCAAAATATATTGAAATTTTAAAAAATATGACAAAAGGAGAAATTGACTATTCTAAATCTCCTGCAGAAGATTATGCAGTTTCAATGGTTCTTTATGAAGCACCAGATGGTTCATTATGTATGATTGAAGCAACAAGTTCATGGTGTTTTGTAGGGCCAGGATTAAGAATGAGTGTAGAAGTTTTAGGACCTGAGTATTTCATGCAAGTTAATACATTAAATCCAGAGCTTTTCATATTCTTTAGTAGAGAAATAAAAGGTGAGGCTGGAAAAGATTTAATAGAAAAACAAACTGCAGACCATGGATTAATGCCAGTTTTGCCAGATGATTGCTATACTTATGGATTTGTGAATGAAAATAGACATATGGCTGAAAGTTTCTTAGCTGGAAAAATGCCTATGGAAAATTGGGAAGATGGATTATTTATTATAGAAATTCTTATGGCTAGTTATATGGCTGCTGAAAAAGGAAAGAAACTTAGGTTTCCACCAGAAGGATTAGAAGAATATGTACCAAAAGTTGCTAAAGGAGAGTGGAGTGCCAAAAGCATTATAGAAGTACCTTCTACATAGATCTTAATATCATAAAATTTTACTATAAAAATTCATTAAATTAATAATTTTCAATTCCGCACCAATCAAGAATATTTAATGCAAGAATTTTAGTTGAATTTATAA
>Ga0185307_1000262_pt1 | contig 35221 bp, 39 predicted proteins | sample LHCtaG_FD_128010 | JGI IMG/M metagenome (GOLD analysis project Ga0185307, IMG submission 128010) | Hot spring microbial communities from Little Hot Creek, USA to study Microbial Dark Matter (Phase II) - LHC4sed_matched (SPADES... | ecosystem: Environmental > Aquatic > Thermal springs > Hot... | reverse complement strand
TTGGTATAAAATAAAAATCCAATAGCTGCTATTAGAATTAAAGCAAAAACCATCCAAATATTTACTTTCGGTAATTTCACAGTTATTTTCTTTTCTTCTTTCTCTTCTGTCATTATATCAATTTTGGGCAGTAAAGTTTAAAAACTTAAGTATATAGTATTTTTCTGAACTTTTCATTTAATTTAATTTTATTGGTTTTTCCATAGGGTTCTTTAAAAACAATCCCTCTTCTTACTAGACTTGCTATAACCCTACAAGTTTTGACCTTACCAAACAAAGATGAAAGCTTACTTTGAAATATCTCACCTTTATTTTCAATTATTTTTTTAACAACTTCTTTTTCATCTACCTCTAACATTTCTAGCATACTATGGATAATCTCTGAACGTTTTTCTTTACTTTCTTCCAATCTTATGAACATGAGATAATAAGTCAAAGAACCGACAAAAACTCCTAAGGAAGCAAAAGCAGGCACGAGCACAGGCATAGGAATCGGACAAAATCCATATTCAGTAATTTGTGTCTGTACATATAGCGTTGTAACGGAAACTAAGAAAATAAAACCTGTAATTATTATCATTCCAATCATGATTTTTCGGCTTAATTCCATGGTTTCACTTTTTGTAACCAATCTTTAAATATGGTTTCAAGGTATTTAAAATTATGAATTTGAAGGAAATTTTGGTATCTGAAAGAATAAAGAACGCAAAAAAATGTTTAGAAATAGCTTTTCCTAGCTATTTTTCTGATAGAGAAAAAGCTTTTAAAAAAATTGACTTAGAAAAAATGAAGCAAGAGCTAAAGAATATAAAGAAAAATTCTCTAGCTAATTTAGAAACTTTAAAAGAAAAAGCAGTAAAAAATTTGGAAGAACAACATATCAAAGTTTTTGAAGCTAAAGACGCAAAAGAAACATGTGAAATCATTTTAAAACTAATTCCAGAAAATGAAAAAATAGCAAAATCAAAGTCGAATGTTATAGAGGAAATTGGTTTATCAGACTTACTTAAAGAAAGAAACAAAATAATAGAAACAGATTGCGGAGATTTTATTGTTCGATTATGTGAAGAAACTTCTACACATCCGGTTATCCCTGCTTTACACATACCTCTGAAAAAAGTAGTTGAGAAGATTGAAGAAAAATTTGGAGTGAAATTAAAAGAAGATCCTGATGAAGTAGTTTCTTTTGTCAGCAAACAAATAAAAAAAGAAATTCTAGAAGCAAAAATTGGATTAACAGGAGCAAATGTTATTTCTGCAGATGGTGCAATTCTAATTCTTGAAAATGAGGGGAATATTTCTCTGGTTTCACGAATTCCTGAAAAACATATAATAATAACTGGAATTGATAAAATTGTTTCTAATCTTCAGGAAGCAGTTACAATTTGTCAAGCTTCTGCAATTTGGGGGACTGGCACAAGCCTACCAGCTAATATTAACATAATTTCTTCTCCTAGCAAAACTGCTGATATACCGAAAAAAACTATTTATGGTGTGCAAGGAGCAAACGAAGTTTATTTAATTCTTGTTGATAATGGAAGAAGTGAAATTATAAAACAAGGATTTGAAGAATTGCTTTACTGTATAAATTGTGGATCTTGCTTATACTTTTGTCCAGTTTACAGGCAAGTTTTTGATAACTATGGTTTACATTATTTTGCTGGTAAAGGAATTGGTATGATTTTATTTCAAGAGGGAGTGGAACGAGCCTTTGATCGCGGACTATACTTTTGCACCACTTGTTTAGCTTGCAAACAAAATTGTCCTTTAGAAATTGACATTCCCGAGTTGATAAGAAAGTTTAGAAAGAAATCAGTTGAAGAAGGAATTGAAACTTCACCAAACAGAAGAATGATTGACAATATAGAAGCTGTGGGAAATCCATTTGGTGAAGAAATAGAGAAAGGGAAAGTTCCAAAAGAATTGTATTGTTGTTGATGAATATGAAAATTAATTTGTTTGTAATTGTTGCAATAATTATTCTGGTAGCAGCTATAGCATGGTTTTTATCTAAACCTACAGTAACTGGATATTGTGTTTTACCGATAGAAAAAGAAAAAGTAATATTCGCATATTACGATGGTTGTCGTGCCTGTGAAGCGATGAAACCTATTATGGAGAAAAGAAATGATGTTTATTGGCTTAATGTACATGATGACAAATGCCAAGAACTTATAAAACAGCTTAACCTCAATTTACGATTTGTTCCAACTTTTTTCTGCACAAAAAATACAAGCATTCAAATTGTTGGGGTAATAAGCGAAAATGAAATTAACGAATGGATTGAAAAGAATTGTTGATAAAAATGGAATTACCAATTTTTTTGCTTGCAATTGGTTTGGGACTTATAGACGGAATTTTAAATCCGTGCGCTTTGTCAGTCCTATTTTTTCTTGTCGCATATTTACTAGCAATTGGTACGAGTAAAAAATGTTTAAAGATAGGGATAGCTTATTCTTTTATAGTTTTTGTTGTTTATTTTTTGTTTATGTATGGCGTTTTAAATGTAATTTCAATAATTGGCTTTATAGAAATAATTAAAACAATTGTAGTAAGTGTTCTAATAGTTGCAGGTCTTCTTTCTTTAAAAGATTTCTTCTTTTATGGAAAATGGGTTTCTTTGGAAATACCAAAGTTTGCAAAACCTAAAATTGAAAAGCTAATAAAAATGGCAACCTTGCCTTCCGCAATTCTTTTAGCATTATTTGTAAGTTTAGTTGAAATTCCATGTGCAGGAGCCTTTCCTTTCGCGTTTACAACAATTCTGGCAGAAAAAGGTATTGTTGGAATTTTATCTACATTGTATTTACTTTTGTATAATTTCTTTTTTGTTCTTCCTTTAATTTTACTAGTTTTGATTTTTTACTTTGGTTTGCAAAAAGTTGAAAAGGCTGAAGAGTTAAGACTAAAAACAAGAAAGTACATGCGATTAGCTACAGGTTTAATTTTGATTAGTTTAGGTTTAGCAATGTTATTTAGGGTGATTTGATGTTTAGGATATTTAAAAATGTTCTATACTATCCTGGCTGTATGAGCAAGTTTGCTTTTCCAGAAATTCAAAAAAATTATGAAAAAATTTTAAGAAAATGTGGAATAGATTTTATTAAGCTTGAAGAGTTAGAAGTTTGTTGTGGCTCTCCTGTTTTAAATGCAGGTTATTTTAAAAGTTTTGAAATTCTTGCAAAGAAGAATTTAAGTTTATTTAAAGACCATGCAGTGAAAAAAATAATTACTTCTTGTCCAGCTTGTTTAAAAACTTTCAAACTAGAATATCCAAAATTCTTAGAAAAATTTGATATAGAAGTTGAGCACATAACCCAAACTATTTGGAAAGCAATAGAAAATGGAAAGTTAAAATTAAATAAAAAATTAGGAAAAGCCACTTATCATGATCCATGTCATTTAGGTCGCTATTGTGGAATCTATGAAGAGCCAAGAAATATAGTAAAGGCTTTGGGTCTTGATTTAGTTGAGATGGAATTTTCTAGAGAGTTGGCATTCTGCTGCGGCGGTGGAGGTGGCACGAAATCTAATTATCCAGAGCTCAGCGAAGAAATTTCTAAAGAAAGAATTAAACAAGCAGAAAAAACTAAAGCTGAAATTTTGATTACTTCTTGCCCAATGTGTTTTGCTTGTTTAAAAGAGGCTTCAAAAAATATAAAAGTTGTTGAACTTTCAGAATTGATTCAAAAATAAAAAAAGTTTAAATTCCGCATAACTTTTGCAGTCCTGTTATATCTGGTTGTTCTAATATTCTTTTCTTTATTTCTCCATACCAATGAACAAACTGAATCATACATATATGCTAAACCTGAAGGTCTACTTTGGCTGGAAGAAACCTATTGCCAGAGCAATTGTTGGTAGTAAAATCATTGCTGCTATAGAAATAAAAAATAACTTTTTTATTGTCTCACTTTTTATAAGCAAAACTATTTAAATCCTTATTCAAACTATTTATTAGGCGAGCTGACCAGGTAGCTTCGGTCTTGCGCCAAAGCAAGACTGAGGAAGTTCCGTCCATCCCTTAAGGAGCCTGAAAAGGCGGGCTGAGAAGCCCCATGTCAGGATCAGAAACGAAACCTGCTGGCCTCGCTAACAATGATATGGATTGAGTTGAGGTCAGACAGGATGAAACGGCCTGACATGCCTGGGATGCAAGCATTAAGCGCTTAGATAAATGCTACCAAAACAGAAGACGGGCTATGGTCAGCACGCCTTAAATTTAATTGATAACCATGGCTAAAAAGGATAAAATATATTTACCAAGAGGTATTGGTGGGTTAATAAGATATTCGGAAGAGGAAGAACAAATTATTAAACTTAAACCCGAACATGTTATTTGGATTGTTATTGCTATTATAATTTTTGAAATAATTATGAGATTTATAATTTGAGAAAAATATGAAAATATATCTTGGGCCGGCAGGTGTGCCGACCGTTTGCAAAAATCGGTCAACATTGAATGGAATTAAAAAAATTTCTGAAATTGGATTAAATGCAATGGAAATTGAGTTTGTGAGAAAAGTTTACTTAGATAAAAGGACTGCAGAAGAAGCTGGTAAATTGGCAGGACAATTGGGAATAAAGCTTTCTGTTCATGCACCTTATTTCTTAAATTTGTGCTCGGAAAAAAGTAAAGTTGTAGCTGCAAGTAAAAAATTTATTTTGGACTCTATGGATAGAGCAATGGCTTTGGGTGCAAATGTAGTTGTTGCACATCTTGCATATTATTCTGGGTTGGAAAAAGAAAAGGCGTATGAGATCGTAAAACGTGAAGTTGAAGATATACTAGATAGAGCAAAGGTAAATGGAATAAAAGATGTTTTGCTTGGTGGTGAAACCACAGGTAAAATAAGTCAGTTTGGTACAGTTGAAGAACTTGTAAAATTGTGCAAAGAGGTTAAGGGATTTACCATAGTATTAGATCCGGCACACATTTTTGCAAGAAACGGAGGCAAAATTGATTACAAAGAAATGTTTAGTAGTGTAAAAAAAGTAAAAACGAAACATTTGCATATACACTTTTCAGGAATTAAATGGAGACCAGCTAAAGAAGGCGGTAATGAATGGTATCATTTACCAATTAACAACGAACCGCCATTTGAACCTTTGGCAAAAGAGATTCTTAAACAAAAAAAAGATGTAACAATAATTTCCGAATCGCCTATTCTCGAACAAGATAGTTTAAAAATGAAAATGATTTTTGAAAAATTAGGATATAAATTTTAATATCTATTTAAAAATGTGGAGCAAATAGTTCACCAACTTTTAAAAACCTTTCCAAAAACATATTCAGAACAGCTAGGAATCGATTTAAAAAGCAAAAAACCAAGTGAGATTTTTAAATGGTTTTTGGCAGCAATTTTATTTGGAAAGCCTATCCAAGAAAGTTGTGTAATAAAGACTTTTAATGAATTCAGAAAACGTAAACTTTTGACACCAGAAAAGATTTGCGAAGCTGGTTGGCATAAACTTGTGGAGGCCTTAGATGCTGGTTCCTATACAAGATACGATTTTAGCACAGCTGATAAACTGCTTGAGATAATGAAAAATTTGGGTAAGGCAAAGTATTTGGTAAAAATTTATGAAAATTCATCAAATGAAAACGATTTGCGAAATCGTCTGAAAAATCTGGGAAAAGGGATAGGCGATGTTACTATTGATATATTCTTTCGTGAAATGCGCGATATATGGCATGTAAATCCCTTACCGTCTGTATTCACTGTCACTGCAGCGAAAAATCTCGGTTTGATAAAAAGTAAAAATCCAGCTAAAGCACTAATTGAACTTAAAAAGATATGGCGAGAGGTTGGTAAGGGAACGTTTGTCAATTTAGAAACTGCACTGCTAAAACTTGGGAAAAATTTTTGTAGAAAAAAGAAATGCAAAATTTGTGGCTTTCAAGGAATTTGTACTTTAAAAAAGAAAGGTCATACCTTAAAAAAGAAAGCTTTATAAATTTTTTTATCTTAAAAATAATTATGCCACGCACAATTGTAAGAATTGATGAGAAACTGAAAAGAGAACTTGAAAAAAGGGCACTGACCACTCTTGAAAGTTATAAAGCTATACTAGGCGAATACCCAGCAAAAATAGAAATTGACAAAGGATATATCAACTTTTGCTATTTAAATGGCGCTACTATTCAAGCAAAAATAAGAGACCTCGAAGATGGCTACGAAATTGTCAAAATACTAACAAAATACGTTCCAAAGGAGTAATTCAGTAGTGATACTTACTTTGTAAATTTGTATAAACGATATTTTTCCATTTTGGAATTTCTTCTCTCAAATATTTTTTTAGTGTATTTCTCTTAATTTTTCCATATTCCATAATTTCAATTCCACTTTTAAAAAGAGAGAATGAATAAGGAATTGTGTCTTTAATCGGTTTTAGGTCATATGTGCTCAATGAATTTCTAATTTCATTTTTAATTTTTTCAATATACTTTTGTGCCTCGCTATATGTATTTCTATCGATTATATATCTTTCTTTCAAATCTATAAGAGCTCTATTAAGGCACTCACAATCATAAAGGGTTGTCTCAATCAATTTTTCATCAAATTCGTTGTTTCTAATCATATGAAGAGTTAGATCGATAATACGTGAAGTTGTTGTAATGAATTGATCGATACTTCTATCTATCGAACTTTTTGGTTTTTTAATTTTTGGTTTTTTAATTAAAGCATTCATCTTACCACCCAATTTATAGAGTTAAATGTTTTTAAACTTTTTGGTTATTATCCACTCTACAAAAAAATCATTAGAAAAGAGTAGTTAAGTACGAGGTTTAGAAATCTTTGAATTTCTGACTCCCGAAGGAGTCGAAATCCTGTACCCGAAGGTACTGATTTCTAAACATCCTCCTTAACTACCAAAAAAATAGTTAGAAAATTTATCTTATAAATATATCGCTTTTTCAGTAAATAATTTTTAAAATTTAAAAAAGAAAAGTATAAAGTTTTATTTTTTCGAATAAATAACATGGAAAAATTCAAATTTTTAGATATAACTACAGCTGATGTAGCTTTTGAGGCTTACGGCAAAGATTTGAATGAGCTTTTTGCAAATGCTGCTTTAGCAATGTTTGAAGTTATTGTTAACACTAAGCAAGTTGAACCGAAAATTGAGAGAAAAGTTGAAGCTGGAGGAAACGATCTGCAATCTTTAATGTTCGATTGGCTTAATAAATTGCTAGTTTTTGTTGACTCGGAAAACCTTGCTTTTTCTGAGTTTAGGGTAAAAATTGATGAAAAAAAGTTTAAGCTAGAAGCAATTTGCAAAGGAGAAGAAATGAAAAGAGAAAAACATGAAACTAGAACGCATGTTAAAGCAGCAACATATCATCAAATGGAAATCAAAAAAAATAAAATTTGGAAAGCAAAAGTAATTTTAGATATTTAGTTCAGTTCTTCAACTTCTTCCTTTCATTTTTCCTGTTCTTTATCTTGCTCTAGGAGAAGACTGAAACTCGCCAACATGAGTTTTCTCTTCTATATCAAGAAGAACTTTTTTAACTTTGCACATTGTAGCTAATTGTTCGTACAAAATTCACAGCATCTAGCTCAGTTACCATCCAAATCCTCTTTTTTTATTTCCTCTAGCTTAAAAGGTATTTGAGAAAGCATTTTTTTACCTTTAACTTAATTTTTTTCTAGAGAATTAATATGATGAAATGTCCAAATTGCGGAAATAAAAGCTTGCAGAAAATTTTAGATGAATGGGTTTGTTTTGAATGCGAATATCATACTAAAAAATTGAGGAGTAAATCAGAAGCAACATTTAGATAGTTAAATTTTTTCGAGGACAAAAATATGGGGAAATATCCCTCCACTTTCAACAACCCTTTCATGAATTATTTTAAAAGTTCTTAGTCTCAAGATTATATTTCTAAACATATCTGCCTTTAAATTTATTACAACAGCTCTTCCCTCCTTAGACAAAACTTTTGATAATGATTCTAAAAATTCTCTGTAAAATTTTCTCAAATCCCTCTTTTTCGCTATTCTTGCGCCATAAGGAGGATTTGTAACAACTTTATCCAAAGAAGAGAAATACTTCTCCAACTTCCTAGCATCTAAATGCATGAATTCTATAAAATTCTCTAAATTGTTTGCCTTAGCATTTTCTCTTGCTTTTTCAACAAAATCCTTTACTATATCACCAGCATAAATTTTTATTTTGTTTTTATAGAGACTAGCAGCTTCTATAGGAATAGTTCCACTCCCACACATAGGGTCCAAAAAAGTTTCCCCATTTTTAATTTCAGCAAGTCTTATCATGCCATAAGCTAAAGTTGATTTTATGGCAGCAGGATGGTTAAAAACTTTTTTAAATCTTTTATACAATGGATTTCTAGTTAGCTGAATTCCTACAAAACCGAAATTTCCTATCAAATCAAATCTTATGTTTAAATCAAAATTTTTTAGATCAACCTTTTTCTTGTATTTCTTGAGAAAAACCTCGCCAGCAACCCTTTGCATGTCTATTGAAGTAAAATTATGCAAACCATATCTCTGGCTCGTAACTCTAAACGCTTCAGCATTTTCTAACTCATTTACTTCAACTTTCTCCAAAACCTTTCTTATTTCTTTTATTTCTGCTTTCTCTAACCAAAACTCCTTCTTAAGTTTAATTATATGGTGGATTGAGTGAAGGTTAAAAAGCTTCTGCGAACCATTCTTTAGCTCAACTAAAAGCTTTCCTTGAAAGTTAAAAAATTTTCCAACTTTTGCTCTTAAAAAATTTTCCTTTATTTCTTTTTCTACTATATCCTCCAAACCAGGATCACAAGTTATAAGGTATTTTGTCATCAAAATTTTGTTTATAAACAAATTTTAATATTTTTTTTGAATTTAGTAATTCCTTGAGCATAAAAAAATACTAAAAGCTAAGTGCCTTGATTCTACCAAAGCTTTTGCACCCTTTTCTCTTGCACTTTCCAATAAACGCCAAATTGTTGCACGAGATGTTTTCATCCTTTTTGCAATTCCTTATTGGGTTGTTATTAACAAGTATAACATAGATCAAAAAAAGTTTCAAGAAAAATTGAAAGATGGGGCTAAAGAAAAGTAAAGTGCATTGTGAAATTAAAACCGATTACAAAATCTGATTCAAAAGTTAGGAGTGAGAATAACAGAATATTCGATAAACTTAAAAATGGTCTTAAAAACTCTTAGAAGCTTCCTAAAGTTACTGCTACAAATGCGCTTAGCCTTTCACAACTCCCAGGGGATACAATCTAACAACACGTTTACTAATTCCTGCTAACTCTGTAGCCAAAGCTACTTCTTCTGATGATTTGTAAGCGGGAGGAGCTTCTTCCGCAACCACTCGCCAACTAGCTGCTCTTATTAAAATCCCTCTCGCAGCTAACTCTTTTGCAACTTGCTCACCCCTCACTCCCTTTAACATTTTCGCTCTTGAAGAAACTCTACCTGAACCATGAGCAGTAGAATAAAAAGTTTCTTTTGCAGTTTCTGCACCAACTAATATAAAACTTGGAGTACCCATGCTGGCTGGGAGCAACACAACCTGCCCCACATGTTGATGGTCTTTTGGTATTTCAGGATGACCAGCTGGAAAGGCACGTGTAGCTCCTTTACGATGAACATAAACCTTTACTTTTTTTCCATCAATTTCATGTTCTTCAATTTTCCCAATATTATGAGCAACATCATAAACTACTTCTAATCCTATATCCTCCAACTTCATTCCTAAAACTTTGACAAAACTTTCCCTTACCCAATGAGTAATCATCTGCCTATTAGTCCATGCATAATTAGCAGCGCAAGCCATAGCAGAAAAATAATCTTCGCATTCTTTTGTTCCAGCAGGAGCATAGACTAACTCACGGTCAGGAAGCTTTCTCAACTCATCTTTAAATCTTGACTCCAAAATTTTTAAGTAATCGGTACAAACTTGATGTCCAAAGCCTCTCGATCCTGTATGAATCATTACACAAACTTGTCCTTCTCTTTCAATTCCAAAAACTTTTGCTACTTCAGGTAAATAAATCTTATCCACTTTTTGGATTTCTAGAAAATGATTTCCTGCTCCTAAAGTTCCAAGCTGAGGAGCCCCTCTTTTTCTTGCTTCATTAGAAACTTTTTCTGGATTTGCACCTTTCATGCAACCATTCTCTTCCAAATACTCTAAATCTTTTTTTGCTCCATAGCCATGTTCAACAGCCCATCTTGCTCCATTAGTTAAAACTTCATCTAGCTCAGAAAAGCTTAGCTTAATCTTTCCTACCTCACCTACTCCTGAAGGAACATTGTGGAAAATTGAATCTAGCAATTCTTTTAGTTTTGGTATTATTTGATCTACTGTTAAATTTGTTCTAAGCAATCTTACACCACAGTTGATATCAAATCCAATGCCGCCAGGCGATAAACCACCTTCAAAAAAATCAAGTGCTGCTACTCCACCTATTGGGAAACCATATCCAAAATGCATATCTGGTAAAGCTATGCTATGCTTATAAATTCCTGGTAAGAAAGCGACATTTGCTGCTTGTTCTATTGCTCCTTCTTCCACTTCTTTAAGTAGTCTATCTGATAAAAAAAGCCATGCCGGTACTTTCATCCCTGGTTTTGTTTCTTTTGGCAATTCATACAAGCATGGACCAATTTTTATTAATTTTTCTTTTAAGCTCATATTTCTCTTTATAATTTATTTATAACTTAATTTAAATTATGAGTGTTCAACCTGAAGACTACCTTTTGCTTATGTTTTCAATGAAAGGTGTGGGAAAAAGAGTTGATCTTAAACATGTACAAGAAAAACTCTCAAGAGATTTGAAGAAATTTTCAAAAGAGGAAGTAAAAAGAATTCTAGAAAACATGGTAAAAGTTGGTTTTCTAGAAGAAGTGAATGGATTATATGGAATTACAGAAAATGGAAAAAAACATTTTTCTGAAAAGTTAAAAAATATTGAAGAGGAGTTAAGAAAAGTAAATGAACCGTGGGTGATTGTTTATAAGGCCAAACAATATTATCCGATAGTTGCTGATACAGTTTTTGAATTTTGCAAAAATCGCTATGTGGGATTTTACTGTCTTTTTACTGAAAAAAGATTTTTCAGGAGAGATTTTAGAGGGAAAAAAATTATTTTAAAATCTCCAAAAGATCTGTTATTTTTCGTTAATATTCATTGTATTGATGTAATACCCTGTGTTCATCGAATTGGTATACAAAGACCAGACTGGCTTGTTGTTGACATAGATCCTGGGCCAAAGGTTGATTTTGAAACCACAAAAGAAATTACAGAAATAACATATAAAATTTTTAAAAAGCTTGATTTAAATCCGGCACTTAAATTTTCTGGCTCGAAGGGTTTTCAAATATGGAGTGCCATAAAAGATTTTGAGTTGCCTGAATTTTATAGACCGCTCGTTTTAAAAGGACAAAGTAAAAGATTGAGGAATTATTTTTCTCTATTTGCAGATTTCGTTAGGCTTATTCAAAAAGAAGTTGACAAAGAATTTCCTGGATTAACAACTTCAGAAATGGAAAAAAGAGCAAGAGAGGATAAAATACTTTTGGACCCGTCTAGTATGAAAAATATGGGGCTTGTTAGAAGTCCTTATGCTGTTCATAGTAAAACTGGCTTAGTATCTTTACCGCTTAGGTTAGAAGAACTGAAGCAATTTACTTTTTCTTATGCTACAATAGAAAATGTAATTGAAAGATACGTCAAACGGGGGAATGAATTTTTACTTAAACCTGCTGATCCTAAAAAAATCATTGAACTCCTAAAAGAATATTATTAATCAAAAACGTAATTTATTTTGGTAGCATGCCCATTAGCACAGCGCCATACAAAAGAACATATGCCCATACAAAAACACGAGGCAGAGAGGCTACAGTTAAGTGTGAATATTGTGGAAGGGATGTACCTAGATATAAAACATTTGTCATAACCAAAGGATTTAGAATAACTGACCCTTTGATTTTACAGCAAATTGACCGTAGAATGATTCACTTCAGTACAAGAAAAATTAGAGTATGTCCATCATGCGCACGATTTAGAGGAATTGCTCAACCTGGAAAAAGTGTACGAAAAAAACACATGGGGACTTAAAATGGATATTAAAAAGCTAAAAGAGCTGTTGTATAAAAAAATAAAGGAGAGTATAGAGGAGAAGAAAATAGAAGAGAAACTTCCTGGATTTGTAATTAAGAAATCTACGCATTTTATCGAAATACCAGAAATAAAAGATATTACAAAAGTGAGCATAGTTTATCCACTTGCCGAGCCTTTGGTTTATGCTAATATAAAATGGGATGAAAAAGAAAAAGCGGTTATTTATAATGTTATCGAGCCTCAACTTGAAAAAAATGAAAAAGAATTATTTAAAAAATTTTCTGAGGCACTCATTGATTTAATGGAAGTTGGTCCACCAAATATGAAAGACACGTCCAAAGCAATAAAATATTTGGAAGAACAGATAAGAAAAATAGCTGATGAGTTTGGCATAAAATTGACACCACTTCAGCATATAAAAATAATGTATTATATTTATCGAGATTTTCTTGGATACAATGAAATAGATCCACTACTTAAAGATCCGAATATTGAGGACATATCCTGTGATGGTTTTACCACACCAGTTTATGTTGTTCATAGGAAGTTTGGTTCGTTAAAAACGAATGTTAAATTTGAAAATATGGAAAATTTAAAGGATTTTGTTGTTAAATTAGCCCAAAGATGTGGAAGATATGTTACGTATGCAGAGCCGATTTTAGATGGAACTTTGCCTGATGGTTCAAGGGTTTCAGCAACATTGGCTGGTGATGTTGCGACACATGGACCAACATTTACTATAAGAAAATTTGGTGAAAGACCGTTTTCCCCCATCGATCAGATAGAATTAAACACAGCATCTGCTGAGATGTTGGCATATTACTGGTATATGATAGAAAACGGTGCTTCAATGTTAATAGCTGGTGGTACTTCTACCGGTAAAACCTCGTTTTTAAATTCAATATGCATGTTTATTCCATCAGAAGCAAAAATAGTTTCTATTGAGGATACACGTGAAATTCGAATTCCACACGAACATTGGATTCCTTCTTTATCGCGAACGGGTTTTGGCATACCAACACCAACAGGTGAGAAATATGGTGAAGTTACACTTTTCGATCTGTTAAAAGAGAGTTTTAGGCAAAATCCAAACTATATCATAGTTGGCGAAGTTAGAGGTAAAGAGACGTATGTTCTTTTCCAAGGAATGGCTGCTGGACATCCGTGTTTAAGTACATTTCACGCTGGATCATTAGATATGATTTTAAAAAGATTAATAACACCGCCGATTGAGTTACCACCATCCCTTATAGAAAGTCTTCATGTTGTTACATTAATGATTCATGCAAAAGAAAAAGGAAAATCTGCACGAAGAGTAAAAGAAGTAATAGAAATTGAGGGAGTAGATCCAAAAACGAATGAAATAAAATCAAGAGTCATTTTTAGATGGAATCCTGTTACAGATACGTTTGAAAAAGTTAATGAAAGTATAAAAATAGAGGAGATTGCCGTTTCCAAAGGTGGAAAGTTAGCAGATGCATTACTTGAAATAGAAAGAAGAAAAAGAATACTTGAATGGATGGCAAAGAAAAAAATAAAGGATTATGTTGAATTCACAAAAATAGTTAATCAATACTATAAAGAACCGTCCAAAATTTTAGATATTATCGAAAAGGAAGAGGGAAAAATTATACCAAAACCTATACAAAAGAAAAAATTTAGATATCCAATTTTGGAATTAATTGGAAAAATTAAGAAATAAAAACAAAATAGTAATTAGATAAAATGGTAAGTTTTAAAGGATTGGCAACGCTTTTATTTGGAAAAATTGTAGATAGATATGCTAGTATTTTTTCAACTGTAAAAAAGAACATACCTAAAGCAGATATAAAAGTTCCCTTTAGAACATATGTAAGCACAGCCATTTTTATTTCAATCATCGTTTATTTTATTTCTCTGTTCTTTTTTCTCACAATTTTGCATATATTCAATTATTCATTGATTCTAATGATGGCCTTCTCATTTTCTGTTTCAGCAATAGTTGCCGTTTTTAATTTCATTGCTCTGATATATTACCCTGCTAATAAAGTAGCAGTAAGGAGAAAAAATATAGAGAAAAATTTGCCATTTGCTCTTATGCACATAAGATCTGTAGCCGAATCTGGAATCAATCCATATGCAATTTTTAAATTAGTAAGTAAATTTGAGGAATACGGAGATGTGGCAAAAGAAATGGAAAAAATTGCAAAAGGTATGGAAAATTTGGGAATAGATCCTCTAACTGCTATTCGGCAGGTAGCAAATAGAAGTCCTTCAGATGAATTAAGACAATTTTTATTAGGATTTGTGACTACAGTGGAATCAGGCGGAGATATAAAAACATTTTTAAAAAATACAGCGCAGGAAGCGCTATTCAAATGGAGAACACATAGAGAAAGATTTATGCAACAGCTATCTGTTTTTGCTGAATTTTATGTTGGAATTGTAATAGCAGCTCCGCTTTTTATCATATCTTTATTTGCAGTTATGAGTATAATACAACCAACAATTGCAGGATATTCAATGCTTGCGCTAACAAAACTTGGTGTATATGGAGCAATCCCAATATTAAATATAGCCTTTTTGTTATTCCTGCGTGGCATGGAGGTTGAAATATGAAAATAGAAAAGAAGTTTTTAATTTTAATTATTTGTGCTGTTGTTGCTGCTTTATTTTTAGTCAATTTTCTCATTTTTAAAGCATTCCCAGATATTTTTGTGACAATTATTTTCATTGGAACAACTGCGCTTGTCTTTCCTTTAGTTCTTATTCGCTACATTTCGTATAGAAAAAGGAAAGAAATAGAAGAAATGTTCCCTGTATTTTTGCGCGATCTCACAGAAGCTATAAGAGGGGGATTACAAGTACCACAAGCTTTCAAAAGTGTGGCAAGAAATAATTACAAATCCTTAACTCCATATGTTAAAAAAATTGCAAGACAGCTCGAATGGGGACTTACTGTAGAGAAAGTATTGCTAAATTTTTCCAAAAGTGTAAAATCTCCACTTATTGAAAGGGTTATCACAAGTGTTATAGAAACGCATCGAAGTGGAGGTAGATTGGCCGATGTGTTTGAGGCATTATGCAATGCTGTTGTTGAAGTTAGACGGCTGAGGGCTGAAAGAAAAACTTATTTACAAAGCCAATTAATATCTGGCTATATAACATTTTTTATTTTTATTGGCATTATGCTTGCACTCGCAAAATTTATAATTCCAGAAATGGCGCAATCACCACTTGCAGAGAATATAAAAATTGAACCAAAAATTATTGCTGCAGAATATAAAGGAATTTTCAGAAATTTAATTATTATTCAAGGCTTTTTTGCAGGTTTATGTGTAGGAAAAATAGCAGAAGGTGCAATGATAGCAGGATTAAAACATAGTATAATTATGATTGGTATTGGGTTAATTGCTTTTATTTTTATTTAACCTATCTCATTTCTACTAACTTCATCGTATGCATTTGTACAGTTTGTGATAATTCGCACTTCATCGTAATTGTTTGGTATGGAAAAATTAAAAAAAACTCGATCATTGGGATAAAGTACAAGTTTTGTTAAAGAGCCTTCGCAAGCAACTGCCATTCCATCGGATGAACATAAAGGAATTGTTTCCTGAGTTAGATTTTGATATAGTATTTGTAACTTCAAATTACCTAATGTGACACTACCGGAGTTTTGAATTTCTCCCACCAAATTTGAATCCACATATCTTAAATTTCTAAGCAAAATGCCAGCATTCATACATATTAGCTGTTGTTCACCACTTTCACCGACTATTTCTGTAGTTGTTTTAGTAAAACTAGAAAACCATGCAGCAACTATTCCACCAACCACTACAGTAATTGCTACCAATAAAACTGTGGCGATTAGTGGTGAAACGCCCTTCAAAAAAACTACCTCACAGCAACTGTTCTTTCAACATTTGGACAATTTGTGATAATTCTAAATGATGTAAAGCCATCTGTAACGTTTGCAATATTATAGGTATGTACATAATTATCGGCTGGCAATAGCTGATTTATATCATATCTAACTGGTTCTGGATAATAAAATTCTATACCAGTAATGTTTAATGTTACCCTTGCCCGATTTATCAAATATACTATCATGTTTTTTGATGTGGAATTATAATTATAACTATAAACATCAAAATCTGCAAACCGACATTCGTCCGATGGCGGCAAAGTTTGCCTAACAAAACCAGTTGCCCATACACCAAGTATTCCAGCAATTGTCATTGTAGTAACAATAAGTAAAACTGTGGCAACAAGCGGTGATATTCCTTTTACAAGTTTCATATTTAATATTTAGCCATTATTAAATAAATTTAATGAAAGGGCAATCACAATTTGTCGGATATGTATTAACTGCATTTTTTGGTATTTTAATTATCGGTAGCATTTTATCATTGTCGTATATGCTCCAAAGAATATCAATACAAAATGAGATAAGAGAAGAATTAAAACAGCTGGCCGTTCATGTGTCTGGAGAAATAATTAAACTTTACGATGGACTGAAAAATTCTGAAGTAGTGCCACAAAATAATTCAATCATTTTACTTGGTAAATTAAACTTAAAATTACCATCGAAGGTTGCAGGAAAAAATTACGAATTGGCTTTAATCTCAAGTAGTGCAATTTGGATTACCATAACAAATTCTTCTAGTGTTGTCCAACCTTCTAATGCAAAGGTTTTGGCAAGAACTACACAAGAGCCATTAGTTGAGATTGAAGAAGTAATTCCAAACATAGACATAGATCTGCAAGGCGCAATTAGAAATGGCGAAAATGGATATTTACTATATTATCGCTATAATAAAAATAATATTATACAGGATGTCATAATTCTTGGAAATCAAGACATCATTATTAATATTGAGAGTGTGGAATAATGGCAATAGAAATTGATTTTATTATTGCAGTTGGGATATTTCTTATTTTTATAGCAATTTTGTCAATGTATGTAATAAATTATGTATCTAGATATTTGAGTATGGGAAAAAGTTCTGAATTAAAAACTTTGGCTATAAAAATTTATGAAAGCCTTTTTTCTGATAAAGGATTGCCAGCAAATTGGGAAGAAACTGATAGATTTATTAAAATTGGATTGGCTACAGATTTATATAGAATACCTATAGTCGTGCAGGAAGTTGGTGGTATAAGTAGAAATGTTACAATAAATGTAACAATAAATTTTGATCAAGATTGTAGGAAAAAGGCATGGCAATCAACTGTAAGGGTATATGAAAATGAGGTAGAAGTTCCTGTACAACTTTACAATCAAACGTTTTGCTCTGAAAATTTTTTAAAAAGTGCGGATGTTGTTTTTAAATTTTCAATTACATCAAATAGCCAAAAAATCTTTTTCATCTATTTTTCACCAGAAAAAAATATTTTACCTTCAGATTATTCGATAGAATTTCCATCTACTATTGAAAATCTATCGATAACTATATTGCCAGAAGAGCAGCTAAAAATGATTTCGGTGTCAAAATTGCAAAAATTGAGAAATATTTCATATGATGAAATAATACAAAGTTTGGGTAGTGAATTTAATATAGAAATAAGTGATAGATGATGTTACGAAGTTTGGAAGCAATAATAGCAATTATAATACTTACTACATTTGTCATAATTTTTTATTCGAGTAGAAATATTTTTCCAGAATTTGAAATTATTAGCCTGAAAATGCGAGCATTCAATGCACTGAGAGTGTTGGATGAAAAAAATTTACTGAGGCCATATGTTTTGGCCAATAATAGCAATGGACTAAAAAATATATTAGCGAACAATTTTTTGCAGGATGTGAATTTTGAAGTTGCTTTTTGTGAAATAGAATGTCCAAAACCATCGGTCGAATCGTATAAATTGACATCTGTAAGTTATCTTATCTCAGGAGATATAGGAATTTTTGTACCAAAACAAATTGTTTTGTTTTTGTGGTAGTATGGCAAGAAAAAATAAAGGACAAATGTTCATTATAGCAGCAATAATATTTGTGATTGGCTTAGTAGTAATAAAAAATAGTTTGACGCTTCACCAATTTTTGGAAAATAAAAGATTTGTTGAATCTGGGTTAGAAAAATTGGAATTTCAAAATATTAAAAAGGAAATAGATAAGGTTATCCAAATAAGTTATGATAATAAAGAAAATCTGGTAGAGAATATTAACAATTTCATTTTATTCGCCCGAGATGTTCTTTCTACACATCTTAGCAATTTAAATGGAATTTTAATCGAAACAATTCATGATGAGGTTGTTGCAAATAGTGACATGCAAATAAACATAACACTATTGAATCTTATTGGAAATATAGAAATTCTAAATATCACTTTCAATAATTCAACGCGGTCATTTAGTGATATACAAGAAGGTACAATAATTAATACATACTTTATATTTAATACGAATTCTGACAATAATTATACTTTAAATTTTTATTATAAAACATCAACCGAAAATGCTTACGAAAGCCTTGTCATACCTGTAGAGATAGGTAGAAGTAAGTTTGTTGGTTTTTTTGATATAAGATTGAATAGCGAAAGAGCAGAATACAGAGATAAATTTATACGAATAGTTTCATGGTAGAATAAAATGGCTGTTCGTTTAATTTCAAACATGCCAGCAGTTTTTATTACCGATAAAAAAATTTTGGTTATTGCGGATTTACATATTGGTCTTGAAAAAGAACTTTATGAAAAAGGAATAGTGATTCGGCCGCAAGCAGAAATATTTAAGCAAAAAATAGATGAGCTAATTAAAATGACAAATGCAAAAATATTAGTAATACTAGGTGATATAAAACACGAAGTACCTGGCATAAGTTATAGGGAAGAAAAAGAAATACCTAAACTATTCGACTATCTCGCTAAAAAAATCAAAGTTATTTGTTGCAAAGGAAATCACGATACATATTTAAATAAAATATTACCAAAAAATGTAAAAATTACTTCTTCAAAAGGATTGCGCATAGGAAAATACGGTTTTTTTCATGGGCATGCCTGGCCATCGAAAAAACTTATGCTTTGCGATTATCTTCTTATGGCACACATTCATCCAGTTATTGAATTTAAAGATAAATTTGGTTACAAAATTATAGAGCAAGTTTGGATAAAAGGTAATCTAAATAAAAGTGCTATTAAACAAAAATACAAAATTGAGAAAACTGGAAAATTACAATTGATTATTGTCCCTAGTTTTAATAAACTAGTAGGTGGTGCGGTGCTTAATAGCGAGCTAAAAAATGAGCTAATTGGTCCTATTCTCTCAAAAAATTTCTTCAACATCGATAAATCTAAAGCCTATTTACTCGATGGTACTTTTCTTGGAAAAATTGAAATATTAAAGTTTTAGTTTCTTACTTTTGCCATTGCCGTTGAATTAAACCGAAAGACTTAAGTAATTTTCTATTCACCAACAATAGTTTTTTTTACCATCGTTTGATTATAAATTTCTTTAATTTTTTCTATTCTTGCTTGAACTGTTGCATTCAATTCCTCACCAAATCTTTCTCTCCATTCTATTCTATTGGTTATTTCCCACTTTGCGCCGCAGGCACATCTCCTTTCTTTGCATATAGGTGTGTCAAAACCAATTATCCTCGGACATACCAGAGCTCTGCAATCTGCATCAGTACTGCAGTTATATTTTCGCATTTCATTTTGCGCTTGTTCGATCCTTGCGCTTAATTTTTCCACACATTTTTCATGCCCATGCATAGAAACATTTATTGCATGCGCTACGGCCAACTTAGCATCATCACTTACTTTTTCATAAACATTTCCAAGTGTTTCTATATGTTTATATGTCATAGAGCAAATAAGCTCAGCATAAGGTTGGATAGAGATGTTGAAAAAGGGTAGTGCTGTTATATTCTGTTTTTCTATCATTTCTTCAGTTTTATTTAAAAATACTTGATATACTTGAATTCTTCTTTGAGCTGGTTCAGTTTTATTTATTTCAAAAAGTCTTTCACTCTTTTCCATTTCTTTTTCAGTAAAATTTAACATAATTTTTGCAGCTCTTCCAGGCTCAAGTTGTGCAGCCATTTCAAGTGCAGTTAAACACTTTTCTAAAGAAAAATTAATTGCTTTTTCGATTGCCGGTTTAGCCTGTAGTGGTACTTTCTCTATCACATTTTGTAAAACATCTATATGATTATAACTTTTATTTATTGCTTTTTCTATGGCGGCTGTTCTGTTTACCTTGGCTAAGAAACTTTCACTTTTATTTAGATTCTCATAATACTCCATTACCAGATTTTCCACATATGCAGTTTTATTGGCTTTAGCCATTGCTATAGCTTCTGCCAGCCTTTTTTCAGCGAGATACATGTATCTATTTGCTTTTGCTTCATCCCCAAAAGTAAAAAATGTGATTATACTTTCCAATCTTTTTGCGATTCCATATAAAAAGCTATCAGGCATTATACTTGGTTTGGGTAATTCCTCTTGAGCTATCACAGCACCAGCTAAAAATATCAATGTCAATGCTGAAAAAAGCAGCAATTTTTTCATATGCTATATTTGCAGCTCGTTAATTAAATCTTTTTCGCTCTCAGTTAATCTATCGTAAAGTGATTTTAAAATTTTTTTATCCTCATTGCTTAGAAATGATGTTAAAATATCACCTTCGAATATAGTCTTTCCTATAATAGGTTCATCCATACTTATTGCAACCCTTTCACCTTTTTGTGCTTCTTTCAATCTTTGCCCTTCTCTTTGTATTTCTTTAACTCGACCTATAATTTTTCCCTCTTTCATTAATTCAACTCCAGGCTTCAGCAAGCCTTTAAGTACTTCAATGCCAAAAATAGCAGGTTTTGAATGGCGAAAAACAAATCCTTTTAAAATTTTTACTTGACATGGATGTGAAACTTTTTCTAGTAACTCTTGAATTTCTTTTTCCGTTTTTTCAACAACCCATTTTTTGTAATCTTCGATTAAACGGTAAATAACATCGCTCTCAAAAATTGCTACCCCAGTATCTTTAGCAAGTGTTCGCGCCTCCTCAACCACTTTTGTATTAAATGCTAGCACAGCTCTTCTTAAATTATCTTTCACAGTTTGAAGCTCAACAATATCCTGTCTATTTACACTACCAACTTCTGCTTTTCGTATAGGAATGTTTTCATTGGAAACAAGTTTTATTAGTGCTTCCAAAGCACCAAGTGTATCAGTTTTTAAAATAACACCATCTATATCCTTTTTAAATTCAATTTCTTCAATTTCTTTTTGCACAATTTTTTTTGCCTCTTCAACTTTATTTTTGCTTTTAACAAAAACCACTGGAGAGCCAGCAACCACATTTTCAAGATTGGGTGCAGAAATTTTTATTCCAGCTGCAGCCATTACCTCATCTACAGGCTCAAACTTTTTTTCAACTCGCAGTTCTTTTAGTGGTTGTGGTCGAAGTAGTGCCTTAACTTTTGTAACTATAGGTTCTTTTCCACCAATTACCATATAATCGCCACGTTTAACTTTTCCATCATACAAAATTACATCAACTGTTACACCAAGTCCATGAACTTCTTTTACTTCTAATATGCTCCCTTTTGCAATTTCTGAAATCTTTAATCTTTCTTTTAGAAATTGCTGTGCTAGACCCGCGAGAATCATAAGAAGTTCCGGAATCCCTTCTCCAGTATAACCAGAGCAAGGAACAATTGCAACCTGTTTTCGAAAATCCTCTATTCTATCAAATCTTTCTGAATTAAATTTTCTTTCATTAAGCTGTGCAACAAGCTGATAAACTCTTTTTTCCACTTCATTGCGAACATCTTCTCTTTGTTTAGCTATACTTTCTATAAAAGGTGCATTTGGAATTGGTATCCAGCCAGGAATTTTATCAATTTTTGTTGCTGCTATAACAAAAGGGACCTTAAATTGTTTTAAAATATTTAGACTTTCGTCTGTTTGCTCTTTAAACCCTTCAATTACATCAATAACAAGAATTGCTATATCACTTATCGATCCGCCACGCCGTCGCATACTCATAAATGCCATATGACCCGGTGTATCGATAAAAAGTAGCCCTGGTATTTCAAGTTTGATTTTAAATTTTTCAAGCAAACTACCACATATTCGTTCAATAACAGTTAGAGGAACATAACTTGCACCAACTGCTTGTGTGATCTCCCCTGCTTCAGCTTTAGCTACAGCCGTTCCTCTAATTCTATCTAGTAGAGTTGTTTTACCATGATCTATATGTCCAACAGTAACTATTATTGGCGATCTTATCATTCCTATCCCGCAATATTATTTAAATAAAGTTTTATTTATAAACCGCCAATTAATTAAATAATTTTAAATAAAAGGAGGAGTTTAATGGTATTCGAATATACAAATAGTAAAGGAATTAAATACTATTTACATAAACGTGGTGGTCTTTTGTTTTTCTCTAAAGATCCTAATGGTGCAATAGATCTGCCAGAAGGTTTTGAAGTAAAAGAGAATCCACGAACAGGACTACCCATAGTAAAGAAAAAAACAGCCTATTAATTTCGGCAAGTTGTTCGTTATATCATTTTTAGTGATGTTGTCGAATTGCCATCATTGGCTAAGACTCTATTGGCATTATTTATTGCGAAGAAACAGCGATACCCTTATTTTAAATATTAATAGTTGTTAAGTAATTTTTTGAAGAAAATGGATATAGATGCTGAGATCGAGAGATTAAAAGCAAAAAGAATTGAACTTGCAAGCAAAATTAGCTTAACAACGGATTTTGAAGAAAAAGAACAACTACAGAAAGATATTGATAGAATCCAAGCACAAATAAGCTTTCTAGAAAAATTAAAGAAAGGCTAGAAGAACTTTTTTTCTTTAAGCCAGTGATGAATTATAGTACCTATAGATACCGAAAATAAATAGATATTTGACATTGCTGTTGAAAGTGCAATTCCTAACCAGCCAATAGTTGAGTGGTGCAAATTAATTATATTTTTACCAATTTTTAATGAAAGCTTACTAGAAAATTTTTTAGCTATTTTTTGTTTTTTTATATGGAAAATGTCAAGGCCATTTGGTTTAATAATTATTCTGAGTTTGGGTTTAATCGAACTTATTATGTCTGCTAATATAAATCCGACTACTAAGAATATGTATTGTTGCATGAATATTTGTTCAATCATAGTTCTTTAATTAAAATTTTATAATTTATAAATTTACCTGTTTTAATAGTTAACTTTAAATAACTACGATAATAACTTTATTAAGGTGCGAGAAATGGGTGAACACCTTTGCGGAAAAGATGAATAATTCTTTTACTTATTTTCCTAGAGTTGCATCTAGTGCTCTTGATCTAATTGGTAATACACCATTGGTTAAAATAAATAAACTTACTGGAAAAAATGATGCAACTATATTTGCAAAACTAGAAATGTTCAACATCGGTGGATCCATAAAAGATAGAATAGCAAAATATATGATTGAGTATGCAGAAAAAGAAAATAAACTTAAAAAAGGAAAAATTATAATCGAGCCGACTTCTGGAAATACTGGTATTGGGCTTGCAATTGTTGCGGCTGTTAAAGGATATAAAATCGCACTCGTAATGCCCGAATCTGTTAGCGAAGAAAGAAAAAGAATTTTAAGAGCATTGGGTGCACAATTAATTCTAACTCCAAAAGAAAAAGGTACTGATGGTGCAATAGAGTATGCGTACAAAATAGTCAAGAAATATCCAAAAAAATATTTTATGCCAGATCAATTTAACAATCCATATAATCCGCTAGCACATTACGAAACCACAGCCAATGAAATTTGGCGCGATACAAATGGTCGTGTTGATATGGTTATAGCTGCAATGGGTACAACTGGGACTGTAATGGGTGTTGGAAAAAGATTGAAAGAACTAAATCCAAATATAAAAATAGTTGGAGTGGAACCTTATCTTGGTCATAAAATACAGGGAATGAAAAGTTTAAAGGAATCGTATAGACCAGGAATTTATAATCGACGTTTGATAGATGAAAAAGTTTATATAAAAGACGAAGATGCATTTAAAATGGCAAGGGAGTTAGCAAGAAAAGAAGGACTATTAGTTGGTATGAGCTCTGGGGCTGTTATGCATGTAGCGATTAAAAAAGCAAAAGAACTGGGGAAAGGAAAAATAATAGTTGCAATTTTGCCAGATACGGGTGAAAGATATCTAAGTACAGAGTTATTTGCAAGCTCGGGTGGCAGAACCAGGCTATGCAAATAGGTAGCAGAACCGCCTGCAGAGCGGTGTATGCGGGTTCAAATCCCGCCCCGAGCTCTATGGTATTAAGGGTTTTCAATACACTGACAAAGAAGAAAGAGGTCTTCAAACCAATAAGGAAAAAGGAAGTAAGAATGTATACATGTGGTCCGACAGTATATGCCATTCCTCATATAGGTAATTATAGAAGTTTTATAGTTGCAGATGTTATTCGACGTTATCTTGAGTTTTTGGGGTACAAAGTTAAACATGTTATGAATATTACTGATATAGATGATAAAACCATTAGGGACTCGGCAAAAGAAGGCTTAAGCTTAAAGGAGTTTACACGAAAATATGAGAAATTTTTCTTTGACGGCTTGAAGATTTTAAACATAAAAAAAGCATTCAAATATCCACGTGCCACCGAGCATGTTAAAGATATGATAAAAATTGTGCGAGCGCTAATTAGAAAAGGATATGCGTATGTTGCATCGGATGGTGTTTATTATAGTATATCTAAATTCAAAGATTATGGTAAACTTTCTGGAATTGATTTAAGTAAAATTAAAGTTGGCGTACGTGTTAGTGTCGATGAATATGCAAAGGAGTCGCCGCAAGATTTTGCGTTAATGAAAAAATCTACAACCGAAGAAATAAAACGCGGTATTTATTATTCAACGGAATGGGGTAAAATGAGGCCTGGATGGCACATTGAATGTTCGGCCATGTCAATGAAATATCTGGGAAAAACTTTTGATATTCATACAGGGGGTATTGATTTAATTTTTCCACATCATGAAAATGAGATTGCACAATCCGAAGCATACACAGGAAAAAAATTTGTAAATTATTGGCTACACAATGAATATCTTTTTGTTAATGGTCAAAAAATGAGCAAGTCGCTCGGAAACATAATTACAATTTATGATGTGATTAAAAAATATGATCCAGAAGTTCTCAGATATGCATATTTATCTACGCATTATAGAGATAGGTTAAATTATACCGAAGAATTTATGGCAAATGCGAAAAGAAATTATGAAAAATTGAAAGAAACTTTTGATAACTTAAATTTCATGCTTAAGCATACAAAATTTAAGAAAGAAAAAGATGAAGAATTTCTGGAAAAATTGAAAAAAATAAAAGAAGAATTTGTTTCAGCCATGGATGACGATTTCAATACAGTTTTAGCACTAAGAGTTTTTCACAAACTTGCAAAAGAGATAAACAAATATATAAGAAAAGAGAGAGGGAAAAATGAATTGACTGCGGCATTAAAATTATTTAATCAATTTGCTGAGATTCTTGGGCTTAAATTTAAAAAAACAGAAGAAATTATACCAGCAGATGTCAAAGATCTTGTTCAAAAAAGAGAGGAAGCAAGAAAAAAAGGCGATTGGGAAGTAGCAGATAAAATACGAGAAAAAATAAAGGAGTTGGGTTATATGATTGAGGATACACCGGCCGGGCCACGTATAAAGAAAATAAAGTGAGAAAAATGAGGAAAATTTACATGGATTATGCAGCAACTACACCTGTGGATCCGAGAGTAGTAAAAGCAATGTTACCATATTTTACAAAAAAATTTGGAAATACTATGAGTTTGCATTCATTCGGCTTAGAAGCAAAAAAAGCATTGGAAAATTCAAGAGAAATTATTGCCAATCTAATGAATGCTAGTCCGGAGGAAGTAATTTTTACTAGTTCTGCAACTGAAGCAAACAATCAAGCTTTAAAAGGAATTGCTTTTGCAAATAGAAAAAAAGGTAAACATATAATTGTTTCAAAGATTGAACACCATTGTATTCTAGAATCTGCACGTTGGCTAGAAAGACAAGGATTTGAAGTTACTTATTTGCCAGTTGATAGGTATGGTCTAGTTGATTTAGGCCAATTAGAGGATGCCATACGAAAAGATACAATTTTAGTTTCCATAATGCATGCAAATAATGAAATTGGTACAATTGAACCAATTAAAGAAATAGGAAAAATTTGCTCTAAACATGGCGTTTATTTTCATACAGATGCTGCTCAGAGTTATGGAAAAATACCAATTGATGTAAAAAAGATGAATATAGATTTACTTTCTGCATCTTCACATAAAATGTACGGACCGAAGGGTGCTGCTTGCTTATATATAAAAAAAGATGTGAAAATTGAGCCTTTGCTACATGGTGGTGGACATGAATTTGGTCTACGCTCTTCCACTGTAAACGTTGCGGCTATTGTTGGTTTTGCTAAAGCTGCTGCTATTTGCAAAAAAGTTATGGTAAAAGAAGCTAAAAGATTAACAAAACTGAGAGATAGACTAATAAAAGGTTGCTTAAAAATTGAGAATTGCCATTTAAATGGGCATCCTACTAAACGATTGCCGAACAATGCAAACTTTTGGTTTGCTTTTATTGAAGGTGAGAGCTTAGTTACAGAATTAAACAGATATGGTATAGCTGCCTCCACTGGCAGTGCATGTTCCACGGAAAGTTTAGAACCAAGTCATGTTTTGCTTGCAATTGGACTTAAGCCGCATGAAGCACATGGAAGTTTAAGACTGAGCATTGGTAGATGGACAGAAAAAAAAGAAATTGATTATGTGTTAAAAGTTTTGCCAGAGGCTGTGGAGAGATTGAGAAAAATTTCTCCTTATAAGAAGGGATGGTGAAATGGAACTATACTATTCGAAAGAAATAATGAAACATTTTCGCAATCCAAAAAACCTGGGAAAAATGAAAAATCCAGATGCGGTTGGTGAAGCAGGAAATCTGCTTTGCGGCGATGTAATGCGAATTTATCTAAAAATTAAGGAAAAAAATGGAAAAAAAATAATTTCAGATATAAAAGGCGAGGTTTTTGGTTGCGTTGTTGCTATTGCTAATACGAGTGTATTAACAACCATGGTCAAGGGAAAATCCTTGGAGGATGCGGTGAAAATTGATAAAATGCAACTTATAGAAAAATTGGGTGGGGTAAAAAAAATCCCTCCAACTAAACTTCACTGCTCAATTTTGGCTGTAGATGCGCTACGCGAAGCTATTTACAACTACTATTTGAAAAATAAGTTGAAAATACCAAAGGAATTGGAGCAGGAACATAAAAGAATTCAAAATGTATTGAAAATGATTGAAAGAAGATATAAGAAGTATAATCTCTATAATTTTGGTTTAAAATAGCCCCAATGCTCCAGCGCTCTTTTAAGTTCTTTGTGTGTTTTGGCGTATTTTGCAAGTGGTATTCCATTCATAACAGCATCTAGCGCTTGCCTCACGGCAATTGTACCAGCTCGGCTACCATCAGGATGGCCATGTATGCCACCACCAAACTGCAAGCCAATTTCATTGCCAAATATTTTTATGGCTTCCGGAATAAGTCCTGGATGTAAGCCGCCAGAAGAAATGGCAAGAACTGGTTTTATATTGTACCAATTTTGCTCAAAAATTCTTTCTTTTATATCGAGAAATTCTTTAAATGCTGGTATAGAAGTGTCTTTAATTCCTTTTGTTAATTTTGTCTCAAGAACTTCTTGACTGGCTTTAACTTCTGCTAGCTCACCGTGCATCTTACCAACAACTGTTCCTATATGAAGTTGATCACCACCTGCTAATCTAACAAGTTTAGCAACAACGACCATTGAAATGCCGTGAAATGGGTTTCGCGTAAAGGCTGCGTGCATGCAACGATGTACATGAATCGGAACCTTTATCGCTTCCCTCAGTTCTTTCAGAGCAGAAAAACCACAAGTTATAACATCCATCATAACAGCATTAGCACCCATTGCAATAAGCTTTTCCGCTCTTTCAATCATTTTTGAGGTATCATGCGTAACATTTACAGTATAAAGCACTGTTTTACCAGTTTCACTTTTTGCTTTATCAAGTGCGCACATCATTTTGCTTAATCGCTCTTCGATTGGACATATTTTTCTTTGATCAGTAAGCGTTTCATCATCTTTTATATGATCTATACCTCCAACTGCAACCTCATAACCGACTTTTGCAGTGGCACTTGGGCTTAGACCAACTTTTGGTTTTATTATGGTTCCAATGTGCGGTCGTCGATTTTTTGTTGTGCCAACAATTTTTCTTATACCTTCCAGGCCGAATCTTGGTCCTTTAAAACTTTTAATATATTTCTTTGGAAGTCTTATATCCAGAAGCCTACAGTTTTTAACTGCCTTTAGACCGAAAAGATTTCCAGCTACAACTGATAGTAGCTGGGGGATGTTTCCTGGCTCAAATAATTCAATAGGAAAGGCTATCATCGCATAATTCTTTTTCACATCAACAACTTTACCAGCAAATCTCTTCACGCGTTTATTTTCGGTCATTACACGGGTCCATGTGCCAATGCTACTTTCAGCTGCTATAGCTGCAGCGATATCTGTTGGTGTATAGCCTCTAGCACCTTCTACATAGTAATAACCTACTATCCAATCTTCAAGATCAATTTTTTCACCAAGCGCAAGAAAGTCGTTTAACATCGCGACACTTTATCGACTATTTGCTATAAATAAAAGTAATAAATCCATTATATATATTGACTTCAAATCCGATGAAGATTGAAGGGCGGAATGATCAATGAGTAAAGCCTGAAAACAGAGGAGAAGAAATAAGGAAAAAAAGTAAAATATATATATGAAATTGATTTTTCTCACTATAGTTATTTTGTCTGTAATTATTTTAGTTACTGAAAGTACAGGAAGGTCTACTTATTTAGCAAAAATAAATACAGAGCTGATTAAAGAAATGGGTAGGGATAAAGAAATCGAAGTAATTGTTTTAATAAATAAGTCGAAATATAAAGAAGCAGATATAACTCAACTTGGAAAAATCAAACATCATTATAACATAATTCCTGCTATAGCAATGAAAATTCCATCTAATAAGCTGTTTTCACTTGCAGAAAAAGAATATGTTATACGAATTGAACCATCAGTTAAAGTTAAAACATTTTTACAAGAGAGTACACAAATAATAAATGCAACTTCGCTTTGGAATGTACAAATTGGTGGAATAAATATAACTGGGGAAAATGTTACTGTTTGCATACTTGATACGGGTGTAAACTATAGCCACCCTGATCTAGGTGGTTGTTTTGGAAGTGGTTGCAAAGTGGTTGGAGGTTACGACTTTGTTAATAATGATACCGATCCGATGGATGATCATTGGCATGGCACGCATGTTGCTGGAATTGTTGCTGCAAATGGTAATATAAAAGGCGTAGCACCTGATGCAAAAATAGTTGCCATAAAAGTTTTGGACGAATACGGATACGGATCCTTTGCAGATGTAATTGCAGGAATTGATTGGTGTGTTAGTAATGCAAATATCTATAATATATCAGTTATCAGCATGAGCTTAGGTACTAGCAGTTTATATTCTGATTACTGTGATAGCATTTTTTCTTCGCTGAGCGAATCTGTAAATGCATCAGTTGAAGCTAATATTACTGTTGTAGCTGCCGCCGGTAATGATTATAATATAACACATATAGCAGCTCCAGCATGTTTAAAAAATGTTATTGCTGTTGGATCTACAGAAAAAAATGATACTGTTTCGGATTTTTCTAATCGAAATAATATAACAGATTTGCTAGCACCTGGATCGAATATAACCTCTACATGGATTGGAGGTGGTTATATCGACGCTTCAGGGACTTCTATGGCAACCCCACATGTATCCGGTGCGCTTGCTTTGTTATATCAGGTATACAAACTCTATCATAATACAACACCAAGTCCAGCATATTTATTGGAAACTTTAAAAAATACAGGGAAAAAAATAAATGATACGGGTGGTTCTAATCTTAATTTTAGTAGAATAGATGTGTATGCTGCTGCATCAGGCTTTTTGGATACTGTTGCGCCGCAAGTAATTATAAATGCACCTGCAAATAACACATGGACAAATAATAATACACTTAGTATCAATTTCACCATTATAGACAATTTTGATTACGAGATAAACTATACGCTTTTCGTTAACGACTTAGAAAATAAAACTGGAGTAGCAATAAATAATACCCCAACTATTGTAACGTTAGATTGGCTTGATGATGGTCAATATCGACTTATAATTCAAGGAACCGACCGCACAAATAATAAGGCCAATTCGACCGCAATTTATATTAACATAGATACTGTTGCTCCACAGTGGTCTAATCAATCTGTTATTGACACTATGGAAAGAGGGGATGAAGTTAATTTATCCGCATTCTGGACTGACGATAAAATTTTATCATCTGCAGTTTTATTAACGAATGAAACTGGGAGATGGAATAATATATCAATACAAAACTTATCAGGAAATTCTGCTTGGTCCAATTTCACTTGGAATAGTTCTTCTTTTTCTAATGGAACAGTTATTTCCTGGAAAATTTGTGCAAGTGATATGGCAAGTAATGAAAACTGTACAGACGAATCTTATTTTACAGTTGTGGATACAAAAGGTCCCATCTATTTCAATATAAAAAGTACTACTGATGCTGTATATGGCAAAACGTATCAATTCAATATAACTTTATTCGATTACTCTGGTATATCTGATGTTATATTTGAATGGAATAATGCAAATAATTTCACTGTTACAAATTATAGAGAAATCGATAATTATACAAAAGAATATTACCTCAGCCTATCAGATTTAGCAGCAGGAAATTACACATACAAATGGTATATGAATGATACACTCAATAACTGGAATTCCACAGAACAATTACGATATACAATATCCAAAGCGCCTAGTCATACAAAACTCTTTCTAAACGGAACTGAAGGAAATAAAACATATACAATTGGCGAAATAATTAATATAACTGCTACTACAGATGTTATAAGTGAAAATGTTACAATTAATATTCCAATAATAGAAATTTCAGAAAGCGGTCCTTCGCCATTAACATATTTGCTCAATAGTTCTGTGCTTAATGAGTCATCTGTTTATAATATTACTGCATATACAAAGGAAAGCGAAAATTATACCTATAGTGAGGTAACATATTTTATTGGCATATGTCCAATTTGTCCGCAACCATCATCGTGGTCATCTTGCTCTAACGGGCAACAATCTAGAACAACTTATTATTGTAATGAAACGTCAAACTATACATGCCAAGCAACAATAGAAACAAGGTCATGTCCAACCCCAGGTACCGGTATATCTTATACACCAGTCTATACACCACCCCAACCAATAGTTGAAATCAGCAACGGTCAAGCTAATATTGTTATACCAACAATTGATGCAGGAACTATGACAAGTATCATTTTAAATGAAACATTTGCCATTCGCAATATTTCAATTGTTACTAACGCAAGTGTAAAAAATGCACAAATCACTATTTCTCAAATTTCCAGGCCATTAGACGTACCAAAACCACAAGGTACGGAATATCTGTACCTGGAAATAAATAAACAAAATTTAACTGACATCACTATTGTAAGATTTCGTTTTGCTGTTAATAAATCATGGGTGGAGGCTAATAACATAAATGAAAGTACTATTACTCTATGGAGATATGAAAATGGCTGGAATAGATTAGAAACAACAAAAATTTCTGGAGATGCAAATGAAATAATATATGAGAGTATTTTTTACAATTTTTCTTTATACGCAATCACTGGCCAGGAAAAAATGTGTCCTATGTGTCCAGAACCAAGCAATTGGTCGGAATGCATTAACGGTCTAAGATGGCGAGTAAGTTATCAATGTGATGCCACAACCAATTATACGTGTGTAGAATATAATGAAATAGAACAATGCATGGTAAAAAAAGAAAATAGAACCATACTCATTGTAACTGCGATAATTCTCATTGTAATTTTTGGCGTGTTGATTTATTATAAATTCAAACGGGCCTGGAGGGATTTGAACCCTCGACCTTCGACTTAGGAGGTCGCTGCTCTTTTTGGTTACAATCCAAGCTGAGCTACAGGCCCAAGCTAATAATTTATTCTCTCAATATAAAAAATAATTATGGTTTCCTATGAAAAAATGAAAAAAATAGCAAAATTTATTATTAGGAAATCGCTTGATGTAAAGGAAAAAGATGTTACGCTGATATCTTGTGGACCAAAATCATTGCAATTTGCTGAACTTTTAGCTTTCGAAGCTGCGCAAATAGGTGCGCAGCCAACAATTACTTATGGTAGTGATAAACTAAGTCTTCAAATTTACAAAACCATTAAACCCAAATTTTTAAAAAATTGGCCAAAACTTGCTGATATTCTTTCAAAAACAGTGGATGTAAAAATTATAATTGATGAAACCAATCCATTTTTGGCTCGTCAAATACCTCAGAAAAAAGTTGAAATAAGAAGAAAAACTGTCAAACCGATAAAAGACAGGGAAGAGAGGAGGGAGAGAAAAAAAGAACTGAAAACTGTTTTAATCGGATTTCCTACCGAAGAAATAGCAAGAGCTATAAAAATTCCTTTTGAAAAGTTGAATAGAATTTTCTGGGCTGCGATGGATATCAATTATGAAAAGTTGTATGAATATAATAAAAAAATAATTGAAAGATTGAAAAATGCAAGTGAAATAAGAATTGTTGGTGAGAAAACGGATTTAAAATTTTCTGTTAAAGGAAGAAAGTTCATAAATGCCTGTGGCCTTGTGACTCAAAAAGGAGAAATAGGCTATCTCAATTTGCCAGACGGGGAGGTTTTTTGTGCACCAGTTGAAAATTCAGTTAATGGCGAAATTTATTTTGATTTGCCATGTATGTGGCATTATGGTAAAAAGGTTGAAGGTGTGTGGTTTAGATTTAAAAATGGAAAACTTATTGATTACAAAATTGAAAATGGAAGGAAAAATTTTGAGGATGTTTTTAAAAATGCTTCGGGTGATAAAGATAAGATAGGCGAATTTGCAATTGGAACGAATCCAAAAGCGCAACCAACTGGTGGAATGATAATAGTCGATGAAAAAGTAAGAGGCACTATTCACCTTGCGCTAGGTCATAATAAACATTTTGGAGGAAAAAATGATTCCACCATTCATTGGGATTTCTTTAAAAATATGGAAAAAGGTAGAATTTACGTTGATGGAAATCTTTTAATGAAAAATGGTCGAATTAGATAGTTAAAATATTAATTATCATGCAAGAGCTTGGTGTTGTTTGCCATATCCAAATCATTCAAACGGCTGTCCAAATTTTGGCAAATCGCCAAAATAAAAGACTGTACGGAAAGTTGCAATTATCAAGGAGAAAGCAGTGATGGCATGGCCAAAAATGAAAAAGAAATAAAACTTCTTAAAAAATCCGCAGAAATTGCAAACTCGTGCCTACCGCTTATAGAAGAGCTACTAAAAAGAGAAAAAATTACAGAAAAAGAAATTGCGCAAGCGATTAGAAAAAAAATTTATTCGCAGGGAGCAAAACTTGCTTTTCAAATAATTGTTGCTTGTGGCAAAAGATCTGCGAAAATTCATCCAAAGCCGAGAGTAACTGGCAAAATAGTAAGTGGTTTGGGTTACATCGATTTCGGCGCTTCCTACAAAGGGTATAAAAGTGACGTTACTGTGCCATTTATAAAAGGGAAAATAAGTAAAAAAGAGAGAAAAATTGTTGATGCAACTTTAGCAGCATATAAAATTGCGCTTTCCTCCATAAAAATAGGTGAGCAATGCTGGAAAGTTTTCGAAAAGGTTGATAGATTTTTGAGAAAAAGGGGATTTGAACTTAAACATGGCCTTGGACATGGACTTGGGTTAAAAATACACGAAGATCCTCATATGATTGTGCCTAAGAGAAAATTTAAAAAAAGAAAAATAAAATGGGAAAAAATAAGAAAAATGGTTTTTGAAAATGGTATGGTTTTCACTATAGAGCCTGGTGTATACGTAAATAAGCTAGGTGGCTGCCGAATAGAAAATGTATTTGCAATTGAAAATGGTAAAATAGAAAAACTAACAAATGCGAAATTAATAGTGATCGAATGATCGTTCCCAACCATCTTGCAGTTATAGTTGATGGAAATCGTAGATGGGCTAGAAAGAATGGACTACCAGTATCAGTTGGTCATAGAGAAGGAGCGAAGAAACTAATAAAATTTATTAAATGGTGTCTTGAACTTAAAATTCCACAAATTTCGGTTTATGCACTCTCGCTAGAAAATCTGGAAAAGAGATCTAAGAAAGAGATCAATGATCTATTTGATCTTTTTATGGAATATTTTCAAAAACTGGAAAGAGATCCAGACATTTTAGATAAATATGAAGTTAGAGTAAGATTTTTTGGCGATTTTAAAAAATTGCCTCCTGCACTTGTTAAAATTATGAAAAGAATAATGGCAAAAACAGCGAAATATCAGAAAAAGATTTTAAATATCCTAATTGCCTATAGCTCGTATTTTGAGTTAACGCATGTAATTAATAAAATTGTTAAAAAAATAATTAATTCGGGAAAAATACAAATAAGCAAAAAAGATGTGCAAAATAATTTGTTGATTTCCACGCCGGTTGATCTTGTAATTAGAACTGGTGGATATAGTAGGCTATCAAATTTCTTACTTTTGCAATCTGCATACGCCGAATTGTATGTTGTGCCAAAACTTTGGCCAGATTTTACAAAAAACGATTTGGTTAAAGCAATAAAATGGTACAATAGCGTAGAAAGAAAATTTGGTAAATAAAAAATTTATTGTTCTATTGTCACAACTGGTTCTGGACTAATGTACTCCCTTACCTTAAAGACATATGTAGGATTTCCGGTTGTATCTATGGATACTGCAAGATATTGACTTGCTAAGTCAAAATCTACTGAGTATGCAGGATAAGAGAAGGGTATAGTCATCAGAAGCTCTCTTGTTTTAGAATAGATAAAAACTTTTTTATCATTGTAGCTACTTACTGCATAAAAGATTGAGCCTGCATCCGGCACATAACCATATGCAGGAGATGGAAGGTTTATTTCTCCTTTTAGCGACCAATCAGTTGTGTTGTATATTCTAACCAGTGAACTATTATCTGGGT
>Ga0185307_1000259_pt1 | contig 35379 bp, 33 predicted proteins | sample LHCtaG_FD_128010 | JGI IMG/M metagenome (GOLD analysis project Ga0185307, IMG submission 128010) | Hot spring microbial communities from Little Hot Creek, USA to study Microbial Dark Matter (Phase II) - LHC4sed_matched (SPADES... | ecosystem: Environmental > Aquatic > Thermal springs > Hot... | reverse complement strand
CTAACCATGTCGTATTCTTTCTTTCAATTCTATTATAGATATTCTACACTAAGGTTCTTTTATTAGAGATCTATTAGAGATTTGGGGTGTTTATTTAGTTCTATCATTTATATTCTCTTATTTTATGTTTTTAAATTTTACGTTATCATGCGTTCCATTAATGTTATTTACTTTGTGATTATCTTGGAATCCCATGGTCTACATAATCATCATTCCCAAGACAGATCTTAGGAATTCTACCATGTGGAATTCATGAATTTCCTAATTATAGAATTTAATTAATCTATTGTTTGAGATCTTGCGATGATCACGTATACGTGTTCCTAAGGTGTTCTTAGGAATAATTTGTATTATTTAGGTTTATAATTTTTGGTTTTATGTTGTTTTTGGTGGTGTTGTGAGGTCTTTTGTTTTTACTCTTGGTTTTCATGAGGATCATGTTGTTAGGAGGTTGCATATGCATAATGCTTTATCTGAGGATGTTATTGTTTTATTTACTGTTGGTCCTGTTGTTCCTGCTGTTAGGAGGGCTTTTGAGGGTGTTAGGGGTTATGCTTTGAGGACTGGTTTGTGTGAGCCTAGGTTGGTTGAGGTTCCTTTAGATCCTCCTAATGCTGTCTATGTTATTATGTCTACTCTTAAGGATTTACCTAGACCTTTAATTATTGATATTAGTGGTGGTATGAGGGTTTTAGGTGTTTTACTCCTTATCTCTTTACTCTTAATTGGTTGGGAAGGTGTTGATATTTACTTACAGCCTGAGGGTGGTGATGTTCGTGAGATTCACATACCTAGGGAGTTGTTTGAGTTTATGAGGAATCCATTAAGTGATTCTGAGTTAGAGATTATTAAGGTAGTATCTAACTCTCCAGGAATTACTATAGAAGATCTTGCGAGAGTTATGGGTAGGTCTGAGAAGACTATTAGGAACTCTATAGTTAGGCTTAAGAAGTTATTAGTTGTTCAGAGAGGTAGGTACGCAGGTCTATACCCAACTAAGTGGGTTAAAGTAATAACTAACTTAATACCTAAACAGGAGGAGGACTTAGAAATCACTTAATCATCTTAAGACCTTAGGAACTAATTAATCGTTAAATCAATTAAACTACTAATCATTCCTAAGTAATACTTAGGAATTACTACATATCCCCCAACTCCAACCCTAATTAAATTAATTAGTAAGTCACTACATGGTGTTAAGATGCCAATACCAAGTTACGTAATGTTGAAGGAGTTAAGGAAGTTACATCTAAGGAGGTATCAAGACCCTATAGATGAGTCTTTAAGAGGATGGAACTGGGATAGACCGCCTGTAAAGCCTAGAGCTTATCTAGGACTAACAGTTAATGAAGTAGCTTCCTACTGCCCAACTAAGAGGGATGTATGGTTAAGGAGGATTACTAAGGTAGTACCTGAAGTTAATGAAGTACTTAAACTGGGTTCGTTAGTACATGACGTAATACATACTACGATTGAGTGTTTTAGGAAGTACGTAAGTAGTAGTGTAAATATCTTGAACGCTTATAACGATGTATCTAGTGAAGTTTTAAAGAACTTTACGATACCTGAGCAAGCTAGTGAGTGGGTTGTAAGTCTAGTTAAGTACGTAGTAATCCAACTACTTGCTGAAGTCTCCTGGAGTTCTGTAGGTGATGGTATTAACCCATGGCTACCATGGATTAGTGAGGTAAGAGTTGACGGCTCATTACTAGGACTATCTAAGAACTTAAGGATAGATGCTATAACAGGTAGTAACGTAGTTGTAGACTTTAAAGTAGCTAAACCATCAGAAAACCATAGGATAGCTATAACAGCATATGCTATGGCTTTAGAAGCAAACTTAGAAGTACCTATAGACTACGGACTAATAATATATATCAACGGCTTAAACAACACACCTAAAGTAAGTGTTGAGTCCATATACATATCCTCAGACCTTAGGAAAGACTTCATAGACACTCGAGACGAGTTAATAGATATGATCATTAGTGAGAGAGAACCTCCTAAAGCAACCTCATGTAGCCCTACATGCCCCTTCAGAAACAGTTGTAGGTGACCTCATGAGGACTTTAGTAGTTACCGGTTACGGCATCAGATTAAACGTTAAGAAAGGTTATATAGTAGTTAAGAGTAAGGATAAAGTTAAAGAAATCTCACCAAGCGATATAGACCAAGTAGTCATAGCTACTTCAGGAGTCTCAATAAGTAGTAAGTTCTTAAGACTAGTGATTAATCAAGGTATAGACCTAGTAGTCCTAGACTCTAGAGGTTACCCAGTAAGTAGGTTCTACCACCCATACATAACTAGAACAGTAGATAGTAGGTTAGCTCAATATATGAGTTACTTAAACGGTCTAGCTAAGGAGGTCGCTAAGGTGATAGCCTACTGTAAACTAATGAATCAAGCAGCATACCTAGTAAGACTTAGTAGGAACTTAAGTATTAGTGAGTTGAAAGACATAGCATATAGTATTGAGTCTCTAGCTAATGAAGTACTACGTATAGATTCTGAAGACCTCCACATAGTTAGGAAGGAAGTCATGAGTGTTGAAGCCCGTGCAGCACATCTCTACTGGTCATCAATAGCTTACATACTACCTAAAGACTTAGGATTCGACGGTAGAGACCAAGACAGTAACGACCTAGTTAATACAGTCCTTAACTACGCCTACAGCATAATATATAGTGAGTGTTGGAAGGCTGCAACACTCGCTGGTTTAGACCCATACGCAGGATTCCTACATAGTGAGAGGTCCGGTAAACCAGTACTCACCTACGACTTAATAGAGATGTTCAGAGTCGTTGCTGTAGACTCAGTAGTAGTGAATATGGTTAGGGATGGTTGGAGAGGTGAGGTCAAGAACGGATTACTAAGTCCTAAGTCTAGAGCTGAAGTCATTAAGGTAGTTACTGATAATCTAGAGAAGAGGTTTAGGAGTAAGTTCTCAGACAGTTACATGACCTTAAGACAGTGGATCAGACATTCAGCATTAGAGATAGCTAACTCGTTAAGAAACTGTAGGAAACCTAAAGGATTCATAGTTAGGTGGTGATATGAAGGTATTAGTAATCTACGACATCAGTAATGATAATGATAGGAATAGATTAGCTGAAGACCTTAAGAAGTTAGGATTAACCAGGATTCAGAGGTCAGCATTTATAGGTAGTATAGATGGTTCAAGACTTAAAGACTTAATGAGGGTCTGTAAGTTAAGGACTAAGGATAGTGATGTAGTACATATAGTTCAGCTATGCAACTACGACTGGAGGAAAATATCAGTAATCGGTAAACCCTGGAGTGATTTAAACAGTTTAGGAGGTGATGTAGTCTTTGTTTAACTTAATAATAAATAATGAGTACGTAACTTCATGGGATTTAAAACAATACACTTACTGTCCAGTAATACCTTGGTTAAGAAGTAACTACTTAGTTGAAGAACCCCTAAGTAAGAGTATGGAGTTAGGTAGGTTAGGTATTGATGAGAAGGAGTTAATAGCTAATGAGTTAGGACTACCTAAACCTGTAAGGTTTGAGGTATTCATAGTTAGTAAGAAGTTAAGGATTGCTGGGGTAGTAGATATAGTTGCTGGTGAGAAGAGGTTAGTAGTCGTTGAGGTTAAGAAGTACTACAGGAAGAAGTACGAACACTTCAAAACACAGTTAAACTTCTACGTATACCTAGTAACTAAGGAGTTAGGACCTGTAACAACAGCAATTCTTAAGTTAGGTAATGAAGTAATTAAGTATAGAGTTGAAGCTGAAGAGATTAAGAAGACTGAAGAATTAATTAAGAAGGTTAGAGAAGTTAAGGAGTCACCAACACCACCAACAACAAACGTAGAAAGTAGTAAATGTGTAAACTGCTGGTACAGAAGGTACTGTATCCGAGTAAATACATAACTAAGAACACATCAATAACCAATTCAAGACTGAATCAGTAAACTACTTCCCCCACTCAACATCTTTAACTAGGCCTTTACTGAAGCTCTAGCCCCCTTAACTAACTCATCTACACGTATTAAGTAGTCTTCTTTAGATGTGCTTATGTGGGTTTTAATCTATCATGATCCCTACAAATTTTCTTACTAGTGTGCCTGTGATGTAGAGAAGTATTGATACTCCAAGTATTAAGGCTGTAGTTTCTATGAATTCTTTAATGAATTTTCTATTGTTTATTACTGATGTGTATAATGTCATGTAAGCTGTTGTTGTTACTGCTATGATTAACATTACTGTAAATGCTGTTATTAGGTTTGGTAGTGTGAGGTATGGTAGTGAGAGTAGTATTGCTACAGTTATGTATGCTGTGAATGTGAATATAGCTGCTATTCTAGGGTTCTTCACACCCTCACTCCTTGCCTGTATGTAGGATGCTACAGCCATAGATATAGATGCTGATAGACCTGCTAGGAGTCCTGTAAGTCCAGTAATTAACGTGTTTAAGAATGCTCCTAAAGAACCTGCATATATACCTGTTAACTCTATTAGTGAGTCTGAAATACCGAGAGTTATAGAACCTAAATACCTCACCTTCCTCTCATCAATACCCTTAATAAGTAACCTCTCATGATCTTCCTCATCCTTAATAAACCCCTCCAACCTACTAAGGACTTCAGGATCATCAACATTAACAGACCTATACTTAACCACAGCCTTAAACTCACTCCTCTCAAGTAACTTAATAATGAAGGTTACACCGAAGAGTATTAAGAGTATGAGGTAGAGAATGACCTTAAACCTAATAAACCTAAACTCACCACAACCACTAAGACTCTTAAAAAACATGTAATGATTGTACTCTACCTCAGCAAACCTCCTAAGAACCTCACCATAATACCTACCAATAAACGGAACCCTAGATAAAGTACTGTATATCATATACGCCTCAAACTCATCCCTACAAAACTCAGTAAACACTAACAACACCAACAAAACAACACTAAACAAACATAAAAACATGATGGAGTGTAGGTACAGTTAGACCTTCAGAGTTCAAGCCTTGTTCTAAAGTAGTTCTGAGCATATATCGGTGCTACCGGATTATGACCAGTAACTCTATCCTTAACTACTAAGTACGTTACTGGTGCTTTAGAGTGCATTATGAATATTGCGTCATGACCTACACATAAACCTACAACTAAATTTAACTCAGTACCTACATGATTTAACAATTCCGCCTGAGTTACCGGATTACACATAGATTCGTGAGTCCCTGGCCTAAGCTTATCCTCCTCCCTCAAACCAATTACAGTCTTATCAATACCTCCACACTTACAACATACTGAATATACTTTAAACCCCTTACCCTCTAAGTACTTAACTATGAATTCAGCCTCATTACTGAGGCCTATACAGAAAGCAATACCTAACTTCTTAATACCTAACCTCCTAGCAAACTCAACAACTTCACGTAACCTAGGCCAAACACAGTAACCCTCCTTCTCAACTAATGAAGCAACCCTATGAACATCCCTAATAAAGCCTACATACTTAGAAAGAGCCACCTTAATAACTTCCGAGTAAGTAAGCATAGGGCAGAACTCAGGTTTAGGGGCTTCAGGCTCCCTACTACAAGGCTTCAACCTACAATAAACACAGTTAGGACTCTCAATACCCAAGATATCAACCATAAACATATCATGAAGAAGTTTAAATCTCTTCCTAACCCTGAAGAACTGTATTTCTTGATTAGTAGTGATGTCTTCCTCAGAAAGGTATATTAGCTGAGTTGATGTAATGTTCTATGAGACTAGATTATGTGTGAGTCAAATGTGTATTTAATTGGTGTTAGTGGTGAAGAACTTATTGCTAAGGAGGTAGCGTATATGAAACCTAAGCAAAACGGTCTTATCTTCGTAGATATCTACGGTAATAAGTATGAGGTTGAGGATATAGAGATAGCTTATATAGACTTCTTAGGACATAAGGTTGTGTTGAGGAAGAGAGGAAGTATATAATGAAGATTGTTGTTGTTGGGAAAGGTGGTGTTGGGAAGACTACTATAACTGCCTGTTTAGCTAGGCTTATTGGGAGGTATGGGTATAGTGTTATAGCTGTTGATGCTGACCCCAGCTTAAACCTCGTAAAAGCTTTAGGTGTAGACCCCTCCATCAATAATTTAAAACCTGTACTCTTTGATGAGGAATTCGTAAAGGAGAGAACACTCCTACCTAACGGAGCATATAGGTTAAACCCTAAAGTAGATGATGTTGTAGAGAAGTACGGTGTTAGAGGACCTGACAACGTCACCTTACTAAAACTAGGTTATGTGAAGAAAGGTGGTACTAGATGTCTCTGCCCTGAATACGCGTTCTTAAGAGCACTCCTCTCACACTTAATCCTCAGTAGGAAGGATATTGTTATAGTAGATATGGTTGCTGGGTTAGAACCTATGAGTAGAGGTGTTGCTAAAGGTATAGACTTAATGATATGTGTTACAGAACCTACGATCAAGTCAATAGATGTAACGAGAGAGATTAGGAGGTTAGCTAAAGACCTCAACATTAAGAATTTTGTTGTTTTAGGGAATAAGATCATGTCTGATGAAGATAGAGTATTTATTGAGGATTCCTTAAATGATGTAGAGGTCTTAGGGTATATACCATATGATGAAAACGTAGTTAAAGCGGATAGGTTAGGTATATCCATCCTAGACTACAATTCAAACTCACCTATAATCACAGAGTTAAACAAGATTAAAGAACTCATCATTAAGAATTACTTCCATCATTAGGGTAAATTAATAAAATAGAGCTGACCTGAAATATTTATAATCTTAAAATACTATTGAATTATGGTGTACGTATTGTCTATACCATTTAAAGATATTAGATTAAGAGTTGATGAGTTAAGAAGTTCTCTCGCTGAGTTAAAAGGTCTTGACTTAAGTATCGGTTATGTTGTTGAGGAATGGGAAGAACCTCCAGGACCTACACCATTCCCATCAATCGTAACTCTTAGGAAGTGGGATCATGCTTTATTAAGTAGGTATAAACCTCTATACTTACCATACTGTGACTTATGCTGCCTCTGTACTTACGGTAGATGTGATTTATCTAGGGGTAAGAGGGGTTCATGCGGTTTAGACCTCTCAGAACAGCAGTCAAGACTAGTAACACTGGTATGTTCTATAGGTTCTGCAACACATACTAGTCATGCTAGGGAGTTATTAGATAAACTTATTGAGAAGTATGGTGAGGACCACCCTATAGACTTAGGAGGTGAAGTCTATGTTGAGATGCCTATAACTAGGTTAGTAACAGGTGTTAAACCAAGAACTCTTAGGGATTTAAAAATAGTGTTAGAGTATGTTGAGAGGCAAATAATCCAGACATTAGCAAGTGTTCATACAGGTCAGGAAGGTTACTCAATAGATTATGAGTCGAAAGTCCTCCACCTCGGTATGTTAGATCATGTAGCACTAGAAGTAGCTGATGTAGTTCAAACAGTAACTCTAGGCTTCCCTAAAGCAGATCCTGAAGCACCCCTAGTAGACCTAGGAATAGGTACTGTAAATACTTCTAAACCAGTAATCCTAGTCATAGGTCATAACGTCCTACCATCAGCAGCTATTATAGATTATCTTGAGGAGACTGGGCAGAGAGATGAAGTTGAAGTTGTAGGACTATGCTGTACAGCTCATGACCTAACACGTTATGAGAAGAAGAAAGCTAGGATTGTAGGACCTATATCATGGCAGTTAAGGTTTATAAGAACAGGTATACCTGATGTGGTAGTCATTGACGAGCAATGCATATACACTAATATTGTTGAGGAGGCTAGGAATATTGGAGCTATAGTTTTAGCAGCTTCAGATAAAGCTTTAAGAGGACTCCCAGATAGGACTTACTCTAACCCAGATACTGTTGTAGAGGAACTCACCTCAGGTAAGATATCAGGAGCTGTAGTATTAGATGAGGAGAAACTTGCGGTAATAGCTGTTAAGACAGCTCTTAAATTAGCACCGTTAAGAATGAAGTATAGGTGGAGTTTATTCGATGAGAAGACAGTTATTGAGTATACGGGGAAGTGTGCGAGGTGTAGGAATTGTGAGAGGAATTGCCCGCAAAACCTACCAATATCATTAGCTCTACAGAGAGCTGCAGAAGGAGATACTACATTCCTGAGATCCCTATATAGTAAATGCTTTGCATGTAGGAGGTGTGAGTATGTATGCCCTAGAGGAATACCTATACTATCATTGATATTAGCTGCATCTAAGGATATCATGATCAATGAGAAGTATAGATGTAGAGTTGGTAGAGGTCCGATACAGGATACTGAAATTAGAGCTGTTGGTAAAGACATAGTCATAGGTACAATACCTGGTGTTATAGCATTTGTAGGTTGTGCTAACTGGCCTGATGGTGCTCAAGACATAGCTGAAATGGTTAGGGAATTCGCGTTGAGGAGGTACATAATCACAGCATCTGGGTGTTCAGCTATGGCTATAGCAATGTATAAGAATGAGGAAGGTCAAACACCTTATGAGGAGTTATCCGGGGTTTTCGAAGCTGGTGGACTTGTTAACGTAGGTTCATGTGTAGCAAACGCACATATAGCTGGTGCAGCAATAAAAATCGCGAATATATTCGCTAAACTACCATTAAGAGCTAACTACGTTGAAATAGCTGACTATATATTAAATAGGGTTGGAGCTGTCGGAGTTGCTTGGGGTGCTATGAGTCAGAAAGCAGCTGCTATAGCCTCCGGCTTCTGGAGACTTGGTGTACCAGTTATCGTAGGACCTCACGGTATTAAGTATAGGAGGATGTTACTTGGGGATGTAGAGGATGAGGATGTATGGTATGGATATGATATCATGACTGGTGAGAAGGTATGGTTAGGACCTGCCCCAACACACCTATTCTATGCTGCAGAATCTAAGGAGGAGGCTATGGTTATGACAGCTAAACTATGTATAAGACCTGCAGACACACCTCAAGGTAGGGCTATAAAACTTACGAACTACGTATCACTGTATAAGAAGTTCTACGGAGGGGATAAACTACCACCAGATATACACTTATATATAAGAACTGAAGGAGATATACCAATACCATTTAGAGATGAAATCTTAAGTTATCTTAAGGAAGTTGGGTGGAGTGAGAAACCAAGTATTTCAAACCCAACAATAATTGAGGATATTATCGAGGTTTATAGACGTAGGAGGGAGGGGAGGTAGTTATGGCGTTAGAGTACTGGCTTTACGGGGATATACCTCCCGGACCGATAAAAGCATCAGTAATTACTGATATTAAGTCTGTAGCCGACATACTTAAGAGATATAAAGGTAAGTTACTTACGATAGGGTCTCAGATAACGAAGTTGAGTGAGTTAACAGCATCAGACCTCATAGATAGGGTAGTGTCAATAGCATTAAGTTCTAACACATTAATAGCTACATCATCATCAGCTACTGTAAAAACCCTCGATATGAAGGGTATTAAGAACTATGAGGTAGTATTCCCACTCGAACTCATGCAGAAAGTTTTGAAGAAGGGTATAGAACTAGTAGTGTTTATAGGTTATCCATATCATTATGAGTGGCTCCTCCTCAACTACCTCAAACACTACACACCAAATGTTAAAACACTGAGTTTAGAACCATACGCACAGCCAAACTCTACATGGACTCTAACATCACTACCCCTCCCACTATGGTATAAAAACATATGTAGTCTAGAGGAACTACTTAAAAAGGGTGTATAGTCGTTATAACAGGATGGGGTGGTGAGTATTACCTTAAAGATCTTAGAATCTGTAGAACTACCTGAGGATGTTAAGATTAGAGTATTTGATATACCCCCAACACCTGAGAAAGGTGCTTTTAGTGATATACCTGTTGATGTAGGACCTCAATATGAGGGTCAGAGAGTTAGAGGTCCTGAAACATATGTTGAGCTTGGAGGTCCTAAATCTGAGTATAAGTTTGAGTTATTTAGGGTTAGGAAGCTTGAGGAGATAGAAGATGGTAAGGTAGTACTCGTAGGTCCAGACATATCCGAACTTAAGGAAGGTTCTGTCACACCATACGCAGTTATATTAGAGGGTGCTGGTAAGGGACTTGAATCTGAAGGTGAAGGTGTTCTTGAGAGGAGAATCCATGAATTCAGCAACTATATTCAAGGGTATATGCATCTTAATCAAAGATATGATATATGGCTTAGAATAAGTAAGAAAGCTTATCAAAAAGGTCTTAACTCGTTTAAGTATATAGGTACAGTTCTTTACAGGTTATTTAAGTCAGCATTCCCAATACTGGAGAAGTTAAGAGTGATAATTATCACAGACCCAAGAGTTGTTGAGCTCTTATACCCTCAAGCTATGAAGGTCTACGAAGAGAGGGATAGGAGAGCACTTGGTTTAAGAGATGAAGATGCTGATATGTTCTACGCATGTAAACTCTGTCAGTCATTCGCACCAACACATGTCTGTATAATTACCCCTGAAAGACCATCTGCTTGTGGTGCTATATCATGGCTTGATGCGAGGATTGCTGCTAAGATAGATCCTAAAGGCCCTATACAACCTGCTCCGAAGGGTAGGTTATTAGATCCTGTAGGGGGTGAGTATGAAGGTGCGAATGAGGTTGTTAGGAAGCTCTCTAACGGAGCTATCCAGAGATTAAAACTATACTCACTATTTGAGTACCCACCAACGATATGTGGGTGTTTTGAAATAGCGACATTCTATATACCTGAATTCGATGCTGTAGGTCTCGTACATAGAGGGTATACAGGTATCACACCAATAGGGCTTAAGTTCTCACAAATCGCAGATACTGTCGGTGGTGGTAAGCAAGTACCTGGATTTCAAGGGGTAGGACTCCTATACTTAAGGAGTAAGAAGTTATTCCAAGCCTCTGGTGGTTGGATGAGGATTATATGGATGACTTCAGAGCTTAAGCAGAGGGTATTAGACTCTATACCACCTGAATTTAAAGATAAGATAGCTACTGAGAAAGAAGCAGTATCTATTGAGGAGTTGAGGAAGTTTCTAATTGAGAGAGGACATCCGATAATAGAGAAGTTGAAGGAGGTAGAGAAGGTTAGAACTGAGGAGAAAGTCCCTCCAACACAACCTACACCAACAGCACCGCAAGTACAGCCACCAACTCCTCAAGTAGTTATACAGCCTCAACCAACCCCAACACCTCAGCAAGTAGTAATCCCACAAGTAGTTAGTGGGTTAACATTAGTGTTTAAAGGTGTGAAGATAAGAGCTGAGAAGTTAGTTATTAAGAAGGGTAGTACTGGTGAAAGTAAGTGAGTAAGGTATCTAAGGATGAGAAGGATGAGTTAAAAGCAAGGCAGGAAGCAACTATATATGGTTTACTCGCTAAGATCAGTGAAGCGTTAGAGAGAGGTGTTATAGAGCTTTACAATATTGAGATAGAATCTGATGAACTTGAAGTAAGACTTACACCACAGCAGGTACCGGTAGTCACTACACCACCTCAAGTAATTACTGAGGTTAAACCTGAGGTTAAGGCAGCATATGAAGTCGCTAAAGCTGTTGAAGTTGTAGCTAAGAAAGTTGTTGAGTTAGTTAGGATAGCTTTTGAAGAACCTAAACCTCAATTCAGTGGTAGAGTTGTTGAGGTAAGACTTGGGGCTTCTAGAGGAGATGGTGGGAGTAGGGATAGAGTTATCGTGATAGGAGGTCATACAATGCCGGCATACTACTACTTAACAGGGTATAAACCACCACACCCACCAGCATTTGGAGGTGATGTCTTTGATATGAGGATAGGTTTACCGAGGGCTGTGAAGTTAGCTTTTGGAGACGCACTTGATAATCCTGAAGAGTGGGCTAGGGTATGGGTTGAGAAGTACGGTGCTGAAGCTATAGATATACACCTCATAAGTACAGACCCCGTAATTAAGGATGTATCCCCGGAAGAAGCTATAAAAACAGTTGATACTATCCTCCAAGTAGTTAAAGTACCTGTAGTCGTAGGTGGTTCTGGAAATCCTGAAAAAGATGTTAAAGTCTTTAGGAAAGTTGTTGAGGTATTCCCATCAGAGGGACTTACTATTAATAGCTTAAACCTAGATATGAAGTTAGAGGATGTCTGCCCATATATAGCTAAGACAAACGCTACAGTCATAAACTTCTCACCAATGGATTTAGATAAAGCTGAACAGATAAATAGGAAAGTCTATGACTGGATACCGAAGGAGAGGATAGTACTGGATTTAAATATCGGTGGTATTGGTTATGGTACGGAATATGGCTTCACAGCTATGGAGAGGGCTAGATTATCTGCGTTAATAGGTAATGAATTACTTCAACACCCATTTAATGTTGGAGCTGCTAATGCCTGGGGTGCTAGGGAGGCATGGATAACAATGGATCCTTACTGGGGTTCTAAAGAGATTAGAGGTCCTCTCTGGGAAACTCTAACTAGTCTTATATGTTTATTAGCAGGAGCTGACTACTACATGTTAGTACACCCACTAACTGTAAAGACTATGAAGGCTGTTAGAGAGTACTTATTCTCTGAACCTAAACCTAAAGAACCTGAGAAAGCCTTAGACTGGTTATCAAAGAGTTTACCGGTGATTTAAATGCCTTGGAAACCCCCAACACCTATTGAGGTATATCAACTCCTACCAAAGACGAATTGTGGGAAGTGTGGAGAAGTTAACTGTATGGCATTTGCAGTAAGACTTATAAGTCTAGAGGTTAGGTTAGAGGACTGCCCCCCACTAATTGAGGAGGAAAGGTATAGAGGGAGTTATGAGAAGTTAAGAGGACTCCTCTCACCCCCTGTGAAGGAGGTAGTACTGAAGAGTCCTAAGAAAACAGTTAAAATCGGTGGTAAGTACGTCCTCTTCAGACATGAGTTAAAATATCATAACCTAACCGCAATAGCTATTGATGTAGATGACTCTATGGAGGCTGAAGCCATTATTAAGAGGGTTAAGACTGTAGAGGACTTCGAGTATGAGTATGTAGGTCAGAAACTCAAATTAGATGCTATCGCTGTTAGATCTGTAACTAATGACCCGAAGAAATTCGCGAAGACTGTCTACACAGTTTCTGAAGTCAGTACCCTACCATTAATTCTCTGCTCAACAAACCCGACAGTAGTAGAAGCTGCGTTAGATGTCCTCAACCCACCGTATCACAGACCTTTAGTCTATGCAGCTACTAAGGATAATTGGAGGGAAATGGCTGAAATTGCGAAGAGGTTTGACGTACCACTAGCTATTACAGCTCCTGGAGATCTAGATATGCTCGCCTCAATAACTAAGACGTTATCTGAGGATATGGAGTTAAGAGAATTAGCTTTAGACCCTGGTTGTTTTGTAGGGGTTGGAGGTCTATCATATACTATTAAGGCTTACTCATGGCTTAGGTATAAAGCAGCTTATGACCTCTGGAAATATGCTGGATATCCACTAATAGGTACACCTATCTCTGTATGGACTCAGGTAAGTGGAGATCCTAGAGATGTGATGTGGTGGGAGGCTATATTAGCAATAATGCTTATGACACGTTATGCAGATTTAATCATTATGCACTCCCTAGATGGGTGGGTCCTACTACCTCAGGTAATGTGGAGATTTCAACTATATACAGACCCTAGAAAACCTGTTTCAGTACCACCTGGTTTAAGAGAGATTGGAAAACCTGATGAGATGAGCCCAGTACTCATAACTACAAATTACGCATTAACATACTCACTAGTCTTAAGTGATGCTGAGAAGTCTAAAGTGAATGCGTGGTTATTAGTAGTAGATACTGAAGGTCTTGCCGTAGATGTTAGTGTAGCTGGTAGGAAGTTCACAGGAGATAAAGTCGTTGAAGTTATTAAGTCTACAGGGATTGAGGGTAAGGTAAAGCATAGAATTCTAGTAATACCTGGGAAAGCAGCGAGGATTTCCGGGGAGGTAGAGGATATGACGAAGTGGAGAGTGTTAGTAGGGCCTATGGACTCCTCAGAAATTGGTAAGTGGTTAGAGAAGAAGTGGAGTTTAGAGGAGATTAAGGAACTCACAGGTTTATGAAGGGTTTAAAACCCCTACTTTCTACGGTGATGTAGGCTTAACATGTATTCAAGTATTTTGAGGTGTTAAGTATAGTAGTTGAGGATAGAGAATGTGTAGTACGTTTCCTACCTCATAATATAGATGTTAAAGTAGTTAAAGGTACTACAATTCTTGAAGTAGCTATTAAATACGGTATCGGTATTAGGAGTATATGTGGGGGTAAAGGACTTTGCGGGAAATGTAAAGTTATTGTGAGGAGGGGTAGGGTTGAAGTTAGAAAAAGTGATTTATTAAGTCATGAAGAAGTTGAGAAAGGCTATGTATTAGCTTGCTTAACTAAGATCGTAGAGGATACTGAAGTTGAGATTCCTGTTGAGAGTTTGATGGGGAAGCCGAGACTACAGTCATCTGTACTATTACCGAGTATTAAGCCTAAACCTATAGTTAGACAGGAAGTCCTCCCCCCACATAACCTAACTAAAATACTCTCTACGTATAAGCCTGCTGTAGGTGTTTTAGAGAGGGTTTCTGAAGTTGGGGATGTAGGGAGGGTTTCTATAGTATTAAATGATGTTAAGAGGAAAGTCATAGGTGTTAGTGAGAGTGGGAGAGGACTTTATGGATTAGCTGTAGATATAGGTACAACTAAAATTGCTGTAGCTTTAATCGATATTATTGAAGGTAAGATCTTAGATACTGTATCTGAATTTAATAAACAGTTAATTTATGGTGAAGACGTGATTTCCAGGATTAGATTCGTACTTGATAGGGAGGGTGGGTTGAAGGAAATGCAGAGAGTTGTTGTAGAGACTATAAACACTATTATCGATATGTTCTGTAGGAAGTATAGAATATTAAGGGATGACATATACATAGTTACGGTAGCAGGTAATACTGTAATGACCTACCTCTTCGTAGGTCTTAACCCCTACCCACTAATAAAATCTTTTAAAGAACGTGTGGATGTACCTAGAACTCCGTATTGGTTAGAAGCTAGGGATATAGGACTTAACGTGAATAGAAATGCTGATGTATACGTACTCCCATGTGCTGGTAGATTCCTAGGTGGTGATGTAGTAGGGGATATAATAACAGCTGGGTTAAACTTCTCTGAAGAACCAGCATTACTCATAGACATAGGTACGAATACTGAAGTTGTAATTGGCTGTAAGGACTGGTTTTTAGGTACGACAGCACCTGCAGGACCTGCATTTGAGGGTTGGGGTTTAACACATGGGGTTAGAGCTATTGCAGGAGCTATTGAGAGTGTAGTAGTAGATCCTAAGACCTGTAAAGCAATTTACAGGACTGTAGATAATGTTAAACCTATAGGTATATGCGGTTCTGGTTATATAGACCTCCTAGCCCAACTCTTCGTTAACGGCTTAATCGATGTGTTCGGGAAGTTCTGTAGGGACTGTAACTGTCCATACATTAGGAAGGGGGGTAGAGGGTATGAGTATGTCGTTGTACCAGCTGAGGAATCAGCTACAGGTAAGGACCTCATTATTACTGAGGAAGACCTCTACAACATCATAGATTCTAAATCTTCTGTTTGTAGCGCTATAGCAGTACTACTAAAGAAGATGCTCCTCACAGTATATGACGTTAAGAGAGTTTATGTATGTGGAGCTTTCGGAAACTACCTCAACTTAAATAGTGCTATAACTATCGGTATGATACCTGAGTTCGTTAACGCTAGGGTAGAGTATATAGGTAATGGTTCATTAGGTGGAGCTATACTTACACTCCTCTCAGACGATTATAGAGTTGAAGCTGAGAGGGTTGCGAGATTACTCGCATCTATAGAGTTACTACTAGATCGTGATTTCATGGATGAGTATCAAGCAGGTTTCATCTTACCGGGGAAGAAGGAGTGGTTCCCGATATGGAGGGATGCTAGTAGAAGTATAAGACCTTGGAAACAGATTAATTAGTAAGGTATTTAAAATGCCTAAAAGACCATTCCATGTCTCTATATCTGGTAAGGGTGGTACAGGTAAGACAACACTTACAGTACTCCTACTTAAAGTCTTATTAGAGGAATCTACAGATGATGAAATTTTAGTTGTAGATGCAGACCCAGCAACGAACTTACCGCAAGTTCTAGGGATATCAATTAATAAGACTGTAGGTGATATAGCTGAGGAGTTTAGGAAGGGGTTTGAAAGACTTAATAAACTCGGTTTTGAGAAGAGTGCTCTCCTAGAATACTACATTATGAGGGATTGTATTGTAGAGACAGAGAAATTCGATCTTATTGCTATGGGTAGGGGTGAGGGTGAGGGGTGTTACTGCTACGTTAACTCCCTCCTCTCAGGAGTTCTCGGTAAGTTAATCCAACACTATAGCGTTATCTTAATGGATATGGAGGCTGGTTTAGAACATTTAAATAGGAGATTAGATAGACATGTAAATACGTTCATCATAGTCGTTGATAATTCACTCATGAGTTTGAAAACAGCTGAGAAGATGAAGGAGATAATTAAGGAGGTGAAGTTAGGAGTTAATGATATATACGTTGTGGGGAATAGAATATCGGGTATGAGGGAGGAAGCTATAATTAGATGGGCTTCTCAGAATACGTTTAAATACGCTGGTACAATACCTGAAGATGAGAATATAGTTGAATATGTTGCTAATGGAATACCACTACTAAACCTACCAAGGAATTCTAAAGCTTTAGAAGTAGCTTATCAAATCGCGAGGAATATCAATCTTATCTAACCCCTCGATTAAGTCATAAACTTAAAAATTCCTACGGATTAACCCTCTTAGGGGTTAGTAAGTTTTGTCCTTCTGGGAACTCTACTCATGGGATAAAGTAAGGAGTAAGGTAAGGACTTTACCTGGGAGATTAGGTTTTGAGAAGGGGGATAAGTTAAAGTTCTTCGGACTCACATTAGATCTTGAAACTGGAGCTATATACGATGATATACTAGGGAGGTACTTGACGCAGAAGGAAGCAGTTGGAGTGTACTTTATCCTCTCACTCTACGCTGAGACAAAAGTAGATATTGGGGAGAGTGGTGAGTTAGTTTCACTATCAAGACAGATATGCCCTTTCATCCACTGCTCAAATCTTAGGAAGAATATTACTATTATCGAGAAGGTTTTCGGGGAAAACCCGCAGTTACTGTATACTGCTGCAGAACCATTTAATTATAAGTTAATAGATATTGGGGATGCTGCTGTGAAGGTATATGCATTACCGCGAATTCCGGTAATTTTAGTTGTATGGGCTGGAGAGGAAGGACTACCACCATCTTCAGAAATACTATTTGATAAGTCAGCTCCTCATTACCTATCAGAGGAGACCTCCGCAGTATGTGAGGCTGCGATAGGATTAGCACGTGCCTTAACAGCTAGGCTTATATTAAGACTTGCTAAAGAATTAGGGGTGGGGATCCCTTCAATTGAGGTCGGGTTTGGAGGTTATGGCTATGTATGTGCAGATTAAACAAAAGTAATTAAAGTAATTTAAAACTTACCCCTAATGTATGAGTTCTCTCCACCTAACTTCTTTCTCAATAGTTTCTAGAATCTCAACTTCCTTTATCTTCAGAGAACTTGCTGTTACTATGGATTGTACCTCCTTAAGCTTCTCAACTGTAGTGTAGGTATCGTATGGAACTAATAGTATCGGTGTCCCAGTTTCACGAGCTTTTATTAAAACACCTATATCTGGGTATAGATTCCCAGTAAGTATTACTACGCTTGGTCTAGTTTCTAATGCAGTTATTATTAAGTCTGTCCTATCACCTCCAGTAACTATAGCTGCATTAACAGCTCTTCTAAACCATCTTAAAGCTGCTGTAGGAGTCATCGCACCAATTAATATATCCTCTACAATATTGTTAAGTCTATCCTTATTCTCAAGTACTTCAGCACTTAAAGCTTCAACTATATCACTAACTGTAGGAGCTGTTAACCTCACCTTCTCCCTAATAACACCATATACTTTAAACCCTAACTTCTCTATCTCAGGTACAATAACATCCTCAACTCTCTCACTATAGTATATAGGTACATTATTTATTACTACACCATCTATCTTAACCCCATAATGTTCGAAGTAACAATTATATAGTATGATAGTATCTACTATCTCATCAATAACATCTTTATCCTTAGCACATAATACAAATAAGATCTTAGCATTAAACATCTTAACTAACTGAGGTATTGGGATACCTATAGAGGTCATTACCTCTAAACTCGGATAACTCTCAACTAAGATTATATCTCTCCCATCAGCTACTCTATTGTAGGCTTCCTCAACTCTCTTCTTTAATAACTCTACATTATCCTTTAAGTCTAGAATATTCTTAGTAATTGTGATAGGGTTTATATCCTCAAGTTTATCTTCTAGATTTAACGCATGCTTCATCGTAATAACATCTGGGTCTACATAATACATCATTGAAGGGAGTTTATACCTAGCTTTTGAGATAGGTTTAAAATACCCTACCTTTAACCCTTCACTCATGAATTTCCTCAATAACCCATAAATTAAGATTGTTTTACCCTTCCCACCAACTACAAATATTGTTTTTACCATCCTACCACACCCAACTACTCAATTATTATCCTAGCATCAACTGCAATAGCTCCAACTTCATATACGAAGAGTGGGTTTATATCTATTTCTACTATTTGTGGAATATCAGTAACTAACTTACTTACTCTTAAGAGGATATTAATTATAGAGTTTATATCTGCAGGAGGCTCCCCTCTAAACCCCCTCAATAATGTATAAGCCCTTGTCTCAGTTACCATCTCTCTAGCCTCATGTAATGATAGGGGTGCAAGCCTAAATGAAACATCCTTAAATAACTCTGTATAAATTCCTCCAAGTCCGAACATTATTAGATGACCGAATACTGGATCTTTAGTTGCACCGATTATGACCTCCCTCCCCTTAGGAACCATCTTCTGTATAGTAACACCGTAAATTGAAGCTGTTGATGCATACCTCCTAGCATTTGATATCACTGTCCTAAACGCTTCAGCAACCTCCTCATCAGATCTTAAATTCGTAATAACCCCTCCAATATCAGACTTATGGATTATATCTGGGGAGGATATCTTAGCTACGACTGGATATCCGAGTCTCCTCGCAATTTCTACAGCTCTATCCTCACTTACTGCTAACTTCGTCGGTACTACAGGTATTCCATAACTCCTTATAACTTCCTTAGCCTCATACTCTAATAACATCCTCCTATTCTCCCTTCTTACCTCCTCAATAATCTCTAAAGCTTTTTCCTTATCTACATCAAATACCTCAACATATTCTAAAACCTTCGTTAAAACCTCTCTAAGCTCTCCATAGCTAGAGAGTCCGTACATTGCTATAACAGCTCTCTCAGGCATATCATATACTGGTATATTATTCTCTACTAATATCTTAGTAGCTTTCTCAACCTTCTCCCCTCCCATAAATATAGCTAAAACTGGTTTCGACGGGTATTTCCTACTTAATCCTACTATAACTTTAGCTGTCTCCTCAGGTTCTGTCACAACTTGAGGTGTTAGTATTACTAAGAGGCCATCAATATTAGGATCTTTAAGTAATGCTTCAATAGCAACTCCATACCTATCAGCTTTCGCATCACCTATAACATCAACTGGATTATACACACTAGCTACTGGGGGTAACACACTTCTGAGGTACTCTATAGTCTGCCTCGAAGGTTCTGCAAGTTTAAGTCCTTTAGATACGAGTAAATCTGATGTTAATACCCCACCACCACCAGCATTAGTTACAATACCAACTCTATTCCCAGTAGGTATAGGTTGTGAGTTAAATGCTATAGCCATATCAAATAATTCTGAGACAGTTGATGCTTGTATAACTCCAGCCTTCTTCAAAGCTGCCTTAAGTGCTGTAACCCCACCAGCCATAGCACCTGTATGACTTAAAGCTGCTTTAGCTCCAGCTTCTGTAATACCACCTTTAAGTAGTATTAAGGGTTTCTTCCTCGTTACAGTAGAGCTTACCTCTATAAATCCCTTACCATTAACTATAGACTCTAAATACAGTAATATAACTTTTGTCTCAGGATCCTCCCCTAAGTAAGCTAGGAAGTCTACCTCATTAAGATCTGCCTTATTACCTAAACTAACAATCTTCGAAAATCTTACCCCTACTCTAGGGGCCCAATCCAGAATAGCTGAGAGAAGTGCCCCACTCTGCGAAAGAAATGCTATACCACCCTTAGTTTCAGGCATTGAAGCAAAAGATGCGTTTAGCGGGGTATGTAAGTCCATTATACCTAAGCAGTTAGGACCTACAACTCTAACCCCATACTTTCTGGCGATCTCAACAAGTTTATTTTCTCTTTCAATACCCTCACCACCAATTTCTTTGAACCCAGCACTAATTACAACTGCATACTTAACACCCTTCTTACCACACTCCTCAATAACATCTAAAACAGCTTGTGCAGGGACTACTACAACTGCTAAGTCTATATCTCCAGGGACTTCTAAGACTGATTTATAAGTAGTTAACCCTAGTATCTTATCAGTTCTTGGATTTATTGGGTATACCTCACCCCTATAACCATTATCAATAATATTCCTTATTACAGCATGACCTACCTTACCAGGCTCTCTAGAAGCTCCAACAACTGCAATACTTTTAGGTTTAAATAATTCCTTCATACATACCCACCCATCCTGAGAACATACTAACTAGACATCTAACGCCTTCAACAGTACTAGTTAGACATAAATTCATCATAGATTACTCCATATTTAGTTTAAAACATATAGATAAAAATTTTTAGGTAGTATCTCCAGTAGACCTACAACTCAATAACCTCGTAAGAGATTAGTTAAAAGGTCATCGTATAGAAGGACTATATAATAACTCTCACATTTAATAAATTAACTTTAGTGAATTTGGCATAAAACAGATATATTAATATTTTTAAACTTTACATCTAGATAAAATAGGGTAAACTATGAATATTCTACATGAGTTTGTACCTACTAGAAAATTCTTGAAAATGGCTGAAGAAACTAAGGACTTAGCTGATGGTTGGAACGTAACTGATAGTGCTGCTGGGATCCCAGCACCTAGTGGTGTTGCAGTTAGTTGTGTGTTGAAGACTAAGTACCCAGACAAGATAGTAATACCGATATTCGTACTGAATTATAAGGGTCCTGTAGAAGTAGGTGCTCTAGCACTAGCTGCTGAAGCTGTTAATTTAGACGGTATAGTAGTAACTATGGGTGATGAGCCTAAATACGGTGAGCCTTTAGCAACTAGATACTGGAAGAGGTCTGAAGATGCTAGGGATTTTCTTAGGAAGGAGGTTAAGATAAAGACATTAAAACTTGGTTGTCTCTTATCACCTAGACCTTGGAGAGAAAGATATGGTGTTAAGGAGTTCAACATTAATGATATGGTTGAGAGGGTGAAGACTGGTTGGGACTTCGCATTCTTTATGAGACTTACTGAAGAAACATTACCAGCACTTGAGGGAGTATATAAAGAACTCAAGAAAGTGAATATACCTCTATACACGTACTTCCTAATTCAGACACCACGTAATGTAGAGATATTAAAGAAGATCGGTTGGAACCCAACAACAACAATTGATAAAGCTGTTGAGTTTGCTGAAAGACTTGAAGGTACTGTTGATGGTATTATAGCTACATGTGCTGGTGATTATCAAGGTGATTTAGAACTCTTAAGAGCGTTACAGAAGATTAGGAAGAAGTAGGGTAGTAGTAATGTCTGAATTTAAGTTTAAACCTGTATTCATATTCTTAGATACTGATAAACATGCAAGCCCATTCGATATACTCATGACTATAGACCTCATACCTGATGTAGTAGTACTTAAGTATGAGAACGTAACCCCTGAAGACGTTGAGAAGATAGTTTACGATGCGTTATTCCCTAGAGGTCCTAAAGGTATAAAGTATACTAAGGTATTCGTTAATGGGAAGGAATTAGATACTGTAGACGCTATCGTTGAGAAGATTAAGGAATGTATGTTCCCACCATTCGAACTTTCAGTAATAGTCGACCCGAGAGGTTCTTACACAACAGCTAGTGCAGCTGTAGTGAAGACTTTAGAGATACTGCAGAAATTAGGTTTAGGTAGTATCGAAGGTAAGAATGTTACAGTCCTAGCTGCTACAGGTCCTGTCGGAGTTGCAGCTGCGTGGCTCTACGCGGCTGAGAAAGCTGCGAAAGTCGTTGTAACTTCGAGGGACCTTACTAGAGCACAGAAAGTAGCGAGTAGAGTTAACGAGGAGTTAAAGGTAGATACTGTAAAACCCTTCCAGGCTAGGACTTCAGAGGATGTTGGTAAAGCTATAGAAGATGCAGACATAGTACTTGCTACTGGTGCTCCAGCAGTTCAACTCCTCCCACTAAATATACTGAAGACTTACGGGATGAAGGTGAAGGTAGTTGCTGATTGTAATGCAGTCCCACCATACGGTATAGAAGGTCTTGACCCGAAATGTGATGGGAAGGAAGTCATACCTGGGGTATATGGGGTAGGTGCTCTAGCTATAGGTACACTTAAGAATAAGATTGAAGCAGAGTTAATTAAGAAGACTCTACAAGAACCTAAAGGTATATTCGACTTTAGAGCTGCTTATGAGATAGGTAAGAAAATGCTCTCAACTAAGTAGACTTCTTCCCTCTTTTTAACCTTCATAATTTATTATAGGATAACACCTACTTAATCTCTACTAATTCTTAATGATTTAACGCATACTTCATGAAATTCAGGATCTGCTGATAACTCCACATACTTAACCTTACTCTTCACAACTTCTTCAACTTCTTCTCTAGCTTTAGAAGACTTTAATGCGATTTTAGCACCTACAACAGCACTCTCCCCTATAAACGTAATCCTATCCCTACTAACTGAGGGTAGTAATCCTATCTCAACAGCGTTATCAGCATTTAACTTCGCACCGAAAGAACCTGCTACATACACTTGATCTATCTCTGAGGGGTTAATACCTAACCTCCTCGACAGTACAATCCATGATGATCTGATAGCTGCCTTAGCTAGTAGGATAGTCTCTATATCCTTAAACGTTACGTATATCTCCATCCCAGTACCACTCTCCTCAGCTGGTACTATGGTAAATCTATGTAGGCCTTGTTCTCGACGTATCCTCGGATGCTCACTAACTACGAATTTCCCAAGTGAATTTATAATCTTATTCCTATATAATTCAGCTATAAGGTCTATTAAACCAGTACCACAGATCCCTCTAGGTCTAACCCCTCCTATACACTCATACCTTACGTCTAAACCGTTAATTACAACTGATCCTATAGCCCCCGGTATAGCTCTCATACCATGAGTAATACCAACACCTTCAAATGCAGGTCCTGCAGGAGCAGATGTTACTAGTATGACTTTAGAGTTACCTAGAAGGACTTCTGTGTTAGTACCTATATCTATAGTTAAGACTAACTCATCCCTCCTATACATCTGAGTAGCTAGGAGATTAGCTACAGCATCCGCACCTACGAAAGCCCTGATAGTTGGGAGAGAGTAGACATACCCATACCTACTGACATCTACACCTAACTCCCTAGCCCTATACCTTAGAGAGTGTGAGATGACCTGTACGTAGGGGGAACGAGCTATAAAACTTGGTTGAATACCGAAGAATAAGTGATGCATAACTGTATTCCCAACTAATACTACTTCATATACATCCTTATGACTTACCCCTACCTCCTCAACAAGTTCTCTAATAAGTCTATTCACTGCTGAAGTAATAAGATTTTGAAGTCTAACTAAGTTTTCCTGAGATTTCTCCGCATAAGTAATCCTAGATACTACATCAGCACCGTAAGTTGATTGAGGATTCTCTACAAACCTCTCTACAAGAGTTACACCACTATTTAAATCTACTAGGTGTGCAATGATCTTAGATGTACCGATATCAATAGCTACGCCGTAGAGCCTACTAGTAGTATCACCTGGTTCTACAGAGATTAACTCATTTCCATATAAGACGACTGTTACATCCCAATCACATGATCTAAGAATAGATGGTAGTTCTCGAAGGACTTCTAAAGGGATTATTAAGTCCTGACCTACTGGTAGGTAATTAAGTTCAACTAAAGCATCTCTAAGCCTCTCAAAATCAGGTCTATTATCTTCTAGGGTAGGTCTAGGTAGTTTAACATGTACCTTCCTAACAACAGGACTTAATGAGTAGATATCATCTCTTAAAACAGTTGTTGCTATAACCCTCCCACGGGAGACTGTAAGAGATTCCTCAGGTATGTAAACTGATACGTAATCTCCTATGATTTTAGCTTGACAAGCTAACCTCACACCCCTCTCAACATCTAGAGGACTCAGTAATCTCTCCTCAGCTGTTGTTAGATTACTTAGGTTTTCAACACCATCTACCACTACAACTCTACACTTACCACATACACCCCTCCCACCACAAATACTTGTTAGAGGTATCCCCACCCTCTGAACCACTTGAAGTAATGTAGAACCTTGTTCAGACTCTACATTAACATCTCCAGGTCTTAACATGATTATCGGCAGTTTAACCACCATTATTACAAGGAACACCTTAGTTTTATACTCATAACACTAAAACTACTGGAGGGATTGAGTAAGACTATACATTAACTTATTCGTAGATAATAACTCCATAACCCTACCCACAACACTATCCTTAAACCTCGACCTACCGACTAGGATAGTATGGGGGGAATCCTCTATACTAATACTTCTCTCACTAGTAAGTGTTGGAGTTATCCTATCTAATATGAGGAAGTATGCGTAATCACTTACGAGATCCCCTAAGAAGTAACGTTCACTCATACCCTGGTAATCACTTACAGACCTAACTAAGAACTCACCTAATTGTGGGAAGACCTCATAAATACCAATAATTGAAGTTGTAGTTCTAGGATTAACTTCAATAACGTACATATCATCACCACCCCACACGATATCTAAGCCTATATAACCTCTAAGCTCTGAATAGCAGTTAAAGAGTTTACTAAGGACTACTTCTGCCTTCTCCTTAAACACATTATTCCTAATAGGTAGTACCCCACCCATATACTTAAGCCTACCTTCACTTAAGACTATGAGTTGTAGGTTTAGAGAGTATAGTAGGTAGTTATCCCTCCCATAAATAACTGATATACTCCCATGTACCCCACTCACATACTCTTGTACTAAAGCTCTACTATTAGGATCACACTTCATAACCCTACGTACAAACTCTAAAACCTCACCCCTACTTCTGACAAAGTAGACGCATTCAGAACCAGCTGAGAGAACTGGTTTTACTATGTAGGGTGGGTTTAAATCATCTAGACATAGGGTGTCAGGTAAGCCCTCTACAAGTACGGTATTAGGCGTCTTAATCCCACACCTCTTAAGAGCAAGGTAGGTAGCGTACTTATCTGAGAAGACCTCTACTAACGTATGTGGTGGGCCTAAGACCTTACTACCAACTATCCTAGATAGTCTAGTGAGTTCTAGTGGAGGAGCTATAAGTACTACCCAGTCGAAGTCCTCCCTCAAACGTTCAAGTAGGTAGTAGTAATCATCCCCACCCCCTACAGTTACTACCCCACCCCACGGTACTCTAGAAGCCTTACTACTAATAGTTAAGTATACTGTACAACCAGCAGTACTTAAAGTCTTAGTTAGTGTTGTCACCATAGCATACGCTTCAGGTAGTAAGTCAAGATATTCATCTTGATATGTACTCAACACATACTCTGATATGAGGATCTTCAAGAACAACACCACTACATAGGTATTAAGGATTGATACACATACCTAATATACCGGTCTACGTATAACTCCCTTATGTATAGCTGTAGCTACTAAAACCCCAACTACCCCTACATCCCTTAAGTACATTACATCACCTTCTTCTCTAACACCTCCCCCAACAATGAGTTTCCTAGGGAAGTACTTAACTAGTTCTGAAATAACAGTCTTATTAACCCCAGACCCCGTACCTACACGACTTAAATCAATAACGAGAACCTTCTTAAACTCTACTCTTTTAAAATAATCTATAACCTCATCTACCCTCCTACGAGTATTACTGAACAATACCTCATCCCCATACATATCTAGACTTACTACCCTACCAATCAGGAGTCCTATCTCGTTAGGGTACCTCATATACTCAGTCCCAATAACATATGTTACTCTATCAGTATCAGCTAGACTTAAACCTCTCCTCCCAACATCAGCTAACACCTTAAAGCTCAACACAGTTGCAGTATAGATAACACTACTATTATCCCCTCTCCCCATAATAGCGTCTAGATCAGCTATGTAAACAGTTTTAAAACCTAAGTTCTTAAGACTGGTTAAGATGAGGTGAGGGTCTGGCTTATCCGCTAATACACTCCCTCTCAACGGTTTATATTCATCCCTACGCCCAGCAACTGCGTGAACAACTAAACCACCCATAATATCCAATACTGGGATAATCTCTATCAAACCTTAACACCAAGATAATGTTACTATACTCTTATTAAAATAATTAATAGGGGTGTTTACTAAGGTATACTATTGTAGGGGTTTAAAGTGGATATTCTCGGACTTGATGTAGGTGGTGCTAATGTTAAAGCTGTTGGTATTACCCTTAATGATAGAGGTGTAAGTGTTAGTAATGTAGTACGTAGATATCACCCACTATGGTTAAGAGGTATAGAATCTCTTAAACAATTACTTAAGGAGATTAAAAAGGAATTCTCTCTGAGGTCAGGGGAGTATTACGTAGGGGTGACAATGACTGCAGAACTTTCTGATATATTTAAGACTAAGTATGAGGGGGTTAGAACCATCGTGGAGGTTGTAGAGGATGTATACAGTGATTCTAAGGGGGTATACTACGTAACAGTTGATATAGACCTCATACACTCTACTAAAGCTGTAGAGAACTACTTAAGAGTAGCTGCTGCTAACTGGGCTGCTACTGCATGGTTAATGAAGTATAAGTGTTATGAGTGGGGTATACACGACGCTGTACTCGTAGATATCGGTAGTACAACTACTACTATAATACCTATAGTTGATTGTGATGTGAGAGTTAGAGGTTATACAGACCCTGAGAAGTTAACCTACGGTGAGTTAGTCTATACAGGTGTATTAAGAGGTAATGTAGCTACTCTAGTAAGTAGTGTCCCGTATAGAGGATTCTATACTCGAGTATCTTCAGAGAGATTTTCACTAATAGGTGATATACACTTAATACTAGGTCATATAAGTAGTGAGGAATACACTACCGAAACAGCTGATGGTAGGGGGAAGAGCTTAGAAGAAGCTATACAGAGGATAGCACGTATAATATGTGCTGACTCCAACATCATCAGCCCTAAAGAAGCTGTTGAGATTGCTAGGTACATCTATGAGAAACAAATACTTACAGTATTTGAGGCATTAATGCAGGTTAGGTCTTGGTTAGTCTCTCAAGGAGTTAACCTAGAAGGTTTTACAGTTATAACAGCAGGTCTTGGTGAGTTCTTAGCAGCTGAAGCTAGTAGGAGAGCTGGTTTTAAGAAGATAGTAAGTATTAATGAGCTTATAGGTGAGAAGGTAGCGAATGTACTACCATCATATGCTTCAGCATTAATGGTGTTGAGTAAGGTTGTTATTAATGAGTAAGTTAGTAGTTCTTAAACTATCCGGTCACTTAATCAATTATGAGGATGTCATTAAGAAGACCTTACATGAGTTAAGACCTTTAAGTAAGTTAGTTAAGTTCGTGGTAATACCTGGTGGTAGTGTATTCGCAGATCTCGTAAGGGAATTACAGAAGAAGTTAGGATTTAACGATGATGTAGCACACTGGCTCGCAATTAAGGCTATGGAAGTATACGGTACATACATAAAAAGTCTTGATGATTTAGGTATTACTGTAGAAGTTGATAACCTCATAGAAGTATATGATGCTGTAAGTAGGGGTGGTATACCGATCTTTATGCCTTATAAGATCTTAAAGACACTTAATGAACTCCCACATAGTTGGGATGTAACTAGTGACTCAATAGCAATATACATTGCTGAACTCCTAAGAGCATGTATGGTTATACTAGCTAAACCTGTAGACGGTATCCTAGATAAACAAGGTAATTTAATTAAGAAGATAACTAAAACCGACCTACAGCAGTTAAGTACAGATGTTATCGACTCTTACACTACGGAACTCCTCCGTAAGGTTGAAATACCCTTAATAATCTACAACATGTTCAAACCCTACCTACTACGTAGTATAGTAAATGGAGAACCCGGAGATTACACCCTCATAAACCCTTCCTAACAACATCAGTAATACAACCTAAATTACTCAGTAATATAACTTATTAAGTAAGGATTTAAAGTAATTAGTTTTCCTTAGATCATTAAGTGATTACGGATTTAGGGTTTGGTAAATTACCTTCTTTACCCCCCTCACAAGTTCTTCTGAGACTACCCCATCCCTACCCCCAATACAAACAGCACCTCTAAACCCAACTATATCAAACTTTAATTTAATAGCGTCAAGAACATGGTTCGTCCTTAAACTCCCAGCTAAAGCAGTTATTAAACCATTCTTACGTGCTTCCTCAGTAAAACATTCTAAGTAGTTCCTACTTAAGAAATCGAATGTTGACTTACCGTCCTTCACATAAGTATCAATCATTACAACATCTGCTTCTACACCTCTAGATACCTTAAGTACTTCTAAAGGCTCTAAAGACTCAACACGTTTAAAATCAGCATACCCTACTAAAACTAACTTAGTATTAAACGACTTTAAAACATCTGATACCTTCAACCCTACTACTCTAGCCTCATCTACAGACTTAATTGCTAGACCTATCTTAAAGTAATTAACACCTAATGACCCAGCAACATAAGCTATATACTCTAGAAACGGTTCAAACCTCCTAAAATCTCCTCCAGCAAAACTAATCTCTACCTCAGACATATCAAACCTCCTAACCCTCCCTACTACCTCCCTTAAGACACTATAATCAGGTAATCCTAAACTACCCCTAGAAGGATCTTTCACATCAATGATATCAGCCCCACCACGTAAAGCATTCTCAAATTCGAAAGGATGTTTTATCGAGATTAACAGCTTAATCAAGTCATACACCTAATAAAGTATTTAGTAAATTTATATTAATCTTTCGAACACCTTCAACTATAGTGAAGTTTACGGTAGGTTAGTCATGATGTAATAAGTAAGTTACTACCTCTAGTTAGGTTAGACGTGAAAGATGTTTTAATAAGGTTTAAACCATTTTACAGGTTTAATATAGTCTTTACCGTTAGCTTCGAAAGTACCTATAGTAACTTGATAGTAAGTCTCTCCACACCTTAAATCCTCTACTTCTTCTAATTTCCCGTAAGCTACTATCTCATCCTCAGGTTCAGCAAGGTCTATATATAGACCCTCATAACTAACTACCCTTGATATATTGTTAGGTGGGTTAGGACCTTCTAATACCTTAACATCACTAACTACGTATGTAGCTGGCATGAATATAGAATCACTACTGTCTATGACCTTAGCTTTAATCTTCACAAGACCTAAAGGTCTGTAGACCTTATCCTCCCAACACTCACTTACTTCATCTTCTAACTTAACTGGGTGTATAGAGAACTGTCTTCCACGGTAGATAGCTCTATTCCACTTATACTTACTGTATAGGACCATTGCCTCCTCTAAACTTAACGGGTGATGTGATGTTATATCCCTACTCCACTCCTTAAGTTCCTCCCCCTTAGGTAGTGAGAAATACGGTTTCCTCTCACTACGTAGTAATTCTCTTAAGCTATCCCTAACAACCCAACCATTACGTTTACCGTAGATAATTACATCTATATCTGAGTACTGTAGATTATGTATTTTCAGGAGTAGAGATCCTGTAATCCCGAAATTACTTAAGTTAATACTAGTTATATCTGATAACTCTTTAACTAACTCTAACGCTAGTTCTTCTAACCCATCTCGTGGTGAGTTAATTAATTCCTGTAACCTCTCCTCAGGTTTAAAATGAGTTTTAATCTTATACCTCGGTACTTCTATTAACTCAACAGACCTATACTCATCAAATACTATATACTCAGGATAACGTTCTCTCAAGTAATCCATAGTACTCCTAACACCTATAGCACTATAGTAAGGTAAGACCCTACCATACATAACGCCATCCCTACTCCACTTAGTCCTAATACTTGAGGAATGATGTAGTACGTACTTCAAATACGTTAATACCTTATTAACTGGATGTACATTACCGATAACACAGAAGATCAAGCCCTCCCTAGACTCTAAGAAATCCCTATCCCTAAACCCTCTCATCTCATATACCAGTAATACTAACAACCCACTAATAATTTAACTTATAGTACTTATACTCCCGTACTTAGATTTTTAACTCTCTACGTAGTTATGATATACGGTTAGTCTTTAGATATGATTGAAGGGTACTTAATTAAGTATAGGAATTACTTATGGGTTGTTAAGGGGTGTGAACACTTTAACGATTATGTAATTGCTTACCCACGTTACGATATAGTTAATCAGTTAAAGATTAAGAGTATGGATAGAGCTTTAAGTATAGCTAGGAAGCTTGAGGTTATGAGGTATAGTGATTGTTTGAAATTAGAAGTACCGTTATTAAGGAGGGATGAGGTAGAGGAGGTTTTAAACCCTTTCAATAGGGGTTTATGGCCAGACCTACCTCAAGAAGTAAATCTGATTTTAGAAGGTCTTAACCCTAATGAGTTAGGTGAGGTAGGGTTAACTGGGAGTTACTTAATATCAACATTATTGAAGGGTATTAAGCCTAGAGATGTAGACCTAATTATTAAGGATGTAGGTGTTGGGTTTAAAGTATATGAGAAGCTTAAGGAGTTTAGATGGAAGGGGATTACTAAACCTTTAGAGGGTATTGATGAGTTTGAAGGATGTGATTTAAAGACTAGGGTTATGTTGTTAAGGAGTAGGGTGTTGGAGGGAGTTATCGGTAATACAGTCTATAGTGTACGGGTACTGTCGTGTAAGGAGGATGTAAGACCTACATGTGTAGAGGATTATGAGTTATTTAGTGGTGAGCTTACTATTGTGGAGAGTGTATCATCTTATGTAATGCCCTACACATACATTGCAGAGAGTAGTTTAGGAAGGGTTTTAGTAAGGAGTTTAAGGATGAGGTATAGTGAGATACCTATAGGTGTAAGACTATTAGTATCGGATTGTAGGTTAGAGAAGTACTTCAATAACTTAACATGTATTAACTTAGATATGTGTTACGCAAGTATATACAGTTAGTTATGGTTTAAAATACTTATTACTAGACTGTATGACTGTTTGAGTATTTTGGGTTGCTTTGAAAGCTTCAGTAAGTTTGTTAGTGAGGTAGGGTTTTTAGGTATTTGGATATATGAATATATTGGATCTGATGAGCTGATGAGGCTTAGCTGAGGGATGAGGTAACCTACTTCTTCGCTGATGGCTCTGGGAAGTAGCGACCCTCCGGAGCCGTAGGTGAGGAGGTTGGGTTGGACAGGTGGGATGAGTCTGTGCATGGTCACCGAAATAATGAAAATACCTGAAATACCATGCACGGGCAACCACCCTAGAGAAAACCTTATATCGGATTTATAGAGTTATTTCTTGAACCTAAGGTGGCGAAAGGTTTGAGGGTTTTAGGTATAGATCCAGGAACTAAGACCTTCGATGTAGTAGTTCTTGAAGATGGTGTTGTAGTAGTTGAGGAGAGTATTGATACAGCTACTATTGCTAAAGACCCTAACGTATTAGTTAATACTGTAGATAAGCTTAGAGCTGATTATATAGTCGCACCTTCAGGTTATGGTGTACCGGTAGCTAGAGGTAATGAGGTTTTAAACCCACGTAAATTCGCTGTAGAGATACTACTCCTAAGTACTGAAGAGGATATTAGGAGAGGTGTTGAAGCTGGTGAGGTAGGGGTTTGGGTTTATGATGCGTTAGCTAAAGTCGTAGAGTACTTAGTTAAGACTTATAGGGATAGAGTACTGTTCCTACCATCAATAATACTACTACCGACAGTACCTACGTATAGGAAGCTTAATAAGGTAGATATGGGTACAGTAGATAAACTAGCAGCTACATTCATAGCTACCTATAACTACGGTCAGCAGGAAGGTCTAGACTACAGTAATATTAACTTAATCGTAGCTGAGCTCGGATTCGGTTATAACGCAGTTATATCTGTAAGTAATGGTAAGGTAGTTGATGGTATTGGAGGTACTTACGCATCTTCAGGTACACTCACAGCGGGGTCTTTAGACTTAGAAGTTGTTGTTAGGGTAGATCGTTGGGATAGGTGGGATGTCTTCCACGGAGGTATATTCTACCATACAAACACTTTCGATATGAATATCCTTGCAAAAGCTTATGAGGAAGGTGAAGAACCTCTAGCCTCAATGTTTAAGGGCTTTGTAGAATCTATTGCGAAGGACGTAGCTAGAGTCTTAATTACTAATCCTAAAGCAGAGGTAGTATTATTAACTGGTAGGCATAGTAAGGTGGAGTTAGTTAAGAAACTCTTAAAGGAATTCTTAAGAGATATTGAGATCCTACATACTCAACCTCTTAAAGGTGCTGTAATTAGTAAGGAAGGTGCTCAAGGTTATGCAGCAATAGGTGATGGTGTTATTGGGGGATTCTTCAAGGACCTAGTAAAGCATATGGAGATAGAGAAGGCTTGTGGTACTGTAGCTGATTACTTAACACATGAGAAGTTAAGGAAGTTTAAAGAAAGGATTCAGAACACATATAAAGAACTTGTTGTAAATCCGAGACTATGTGTAGAGTGATTTACTAGGTTGGATTTATTAATGATTTAATCTTCTCAATAACATCTAAAGGGTTTTTAACTATGATGACGTTCCTCAACCTAGATAACCTACTGATATTCTCTAAGTCTATAGGTCTAGGAATTAACTTAACCTCCTCCCAACACTTAATAGCTTTATACGGACATAACTTCATACAGAGTTCACAACCTACACACTTACTTAAGTCTATCCTAGGGTAACTATCTACTACTGTGATAGCTTTTACAGGACACTTAATAGTAGGTTCACACACCCTACAATTAGTTACTGAGCATACAGACCTATCTATATGGCAAGGTAGTTCTGTAACTGCATAACCATCACTACCTGGGATATCTGTAGGGAGGATTACTATAGGTACTAAACTCTTCTCTGCTTGTGCGAATAATGCTGTAGCTACAGTATCAGCAATACCATACACAATCTTAGCTACTGTATTAGCTGTAGCTGGCATTATAATAACTGCAAGATACTTCCTCATATTAACTCTACCAACATAGTACATCCCCTCATCCTCAACTAAGAACTCCTCGTAATACCCCCCAGAAGCAATACTCTTAAGTCTAGGTAATACACCGAATACCCTAACTACTTCATAACCCCACCTACTCAAGAATATCGTTACTTTAAGGTTAAACTCCTTCTTCACATACTCCATAACATCTACACACTCTCTTAAGTAAGCACCACCACCGGTTATAGCCCACGCAATAGCTCTTAACCTCACATACTCACCCCCTACATATTTATTTGTTAGGTAGTCTTACTTTATTACTAGGTGTAATGGGTTATGGCTAGGATACTCATTATTACTGGGAGGCTTGCAGAACCTATTATAAGGAAAGTCCTTACAGAGACTAAGACTGAACATGATGTTGAGGTATTAGTCACACCTTTTCAAGTAGCAGCCCTCCTCACAACTGAGTACGTAGCACAATACCTTAAACAACACGTTATTAAAGACTACGACTACATACTACTACCAGGTCTTACGAGAGGTTCTGGGAGAGTTGTTGAGGAAGTTATAGGTGTTAAGACTGTTAAAGGCACTGTAAATGCTTACGACCTCGTAGATGTTCTAAGACTTAATGATTTAAGTATACTCTCACCTGATATACCTGCTGATGAAGTATTAGGTAATATTATTATTGAGAGGGATAAGAAGATATTGAAGTATATTGAAGATTCTCTAACTGATGAAAACAGCATTAACATCGGTAAGTTAAGAGTACCTCTAACCCCACCACCAATTAGAGTAGCTACTGAGATTTCAGAAACTCACTTACTAGATGATGAGAAACTTATTAAAGAAGCCTTAAGATACGTCGAGAATGGTACAGATATAATAGTACTTGGTTTTGAAGCCCTACAATCACATCCAGATAAAGTCTATAAAGCTGTAAGGACTTTAAAGAAGGAATTCAGTACACCAGTAGCTGTTGATTCATTCATACCGAGTGAGATTAACTCAGCTATAGAAGCTGGTGCTGATATGGTTATAAACATTGATTTAACTAATATCGATAAAGTTGAAATTGTTGAGAAGGAAGTAGCTGTAGTTACTGTCCCTAGAGACCCTACAACCAGTACTATACCTAAAGACTTAAACACTAGGGTAGAACTCCTTGAGAAATCAGTAAGTACTATCAGGAGTAAGGGGTTTGAGAAAGTCTTCGCTGATGCTATATTAGAACCCTTCGGATACCTCTTCCCCTCACTCCTAACATACTACATATTTAAACAACGAAATCCTCAAATACCTCTATTAGCAGGTATTGGTAATGTAGTAGAGCTTGTAGATGTTGATAGTATTGGTGTGAACGCATCTCTAGTCATGCTTGCTCAAGAAGTAGGTATAAGTATAGTACTTACTGTTGAGAAGAGTGTGAAGGCTCAAGGCTCAACACTAGAAGTGAAAATAGCTTCACAGATGGCTACACTCGCACAATATAAGAACTCACCACCTAAGAATCTCGGGATATCACTACTAGTATTAAAAGATAAGAAAAGGTATGATGTAGAGTTTGAGAAGGAGTACGACATCGTAGAAGCTTCTGAGAAGGTAAGACCGTATACTTTAGACCCTCTAGGTATATTTAAGATTAGAGTTAATCGTGAACTTAACTGTATAGAGGCCTTATACGTAGGTAGGAAGGGTAGGATCTTAATCAGGGGTAGGGATACAGAAACAATACAGAGTAAGATTCTCGAGCTTGAACTCATATCACAGTTATCACACGCGATGTACCTCGGGAAAGAACTTACGAAAGCTGAGATAGCATTACAGTTAGGTAAGAACTATGTTCAAGAAGTACCCCTCTTCATAAGACCTAAGTACATCAAATTCTAACTCATCTGTAAAGATACCTTCCGCCCCACAATCATAGGTATAACTTTAATGAGGGTTATAATTAAATTCTAAGTATAGAGCCTCCTTTCTGAAGTGCGTATAGAGCTATTGTAGAAACAATAATATCAGCTGAAGATCCGGGATTTATAT
>Ga0185307_1000258_pt1 | contig 35403 bp, 31 predicted proteins | sample LHCtaG_FD_128010 | JGI IMG/M metagenome (GOLD analysis project Ga0185307, IMG submission 128010) | Hot spring microbial communities from Little Hot Creek, USA to study Microbial Dark Matter (Phase II) - LHC4sed_matched (SPADES... | ecosystem: Environmental > Aquatic > Thermal springs > Hot... | reverse complement strand
CCTCTAAAAGCTTTCTAAACTCATCATTAGGCTCATATCCAAAGGAGACTCCTAAGACAACCTCCATTATAAACAGAGTATACACTAGAAGTTGATAAAATTTACACTAAATAGAAGCAGCTTCTCCAACCCTCTTCCGTTATGTCTCCGTACCATCGACTCTAATGTTTAAAGTAACTGTTATATAATGGCGTGTCCACATAAAATCAAAGCTATCATGGAGTTTTCCAAAACGTTAACAAACTCTAATATCCCAGGGAAATTTAACGTGGGTATCGAAAGTATCTATAGACGCGATAGGAGGCTTGCCGGAGAAGTCAAGATGCTCATATATAAATACGTAGATAAGTTTGCAAAAATTCACGGAAGATCTTTCAAATTTAAATTTATGAATTTCTGTGGAACCCATGAGTGGACGACGGTTCACTATGGTATAAGGAGTCTTCTGCCAGAGAATATCGAACTCGTAGCTGGACCGGGTTGTCCAGTATGTATAACGCCATCTTTCCTAGTGGAAAATGCAATTAAACTATCGCTTGAAGGCGTTAGAGTCTATACGTTTGGAGATGCATTTAAACTTCCCGCAGTTGAACCTGTTAGAGGCGTTAGAAGTCTAGCTGAATCTAGAGCATCGGGAGGAGATGTTGTAGTCGTTTACAGTTTTTTAGACGCTTTGAAAGAAGCGTCCAACCATAGGGGGGAGTCCGTCTTCCTAGCCATAGGTTTTGAAACTACGGCCCCGGGATATGCCATTCCATTAATCAACAATCTTATTCCTAAAAACATGCTTATTCTATCCGCTCTTAGGCTAACTCCCCCCGCGGCCGAGTATGCTATAATGGAGGCTAAGAAAAGATCCATGCCTCCAGTTGACGGTATAATAGCTCCGGGGCACGTATCCGCTATAACAGGTGCCAAACCTTGGGATGAGCTTTCTAAAAGACTTGGCATACCGGCTGTAATCTCTGGCTTCGAACCGTTAGATCTGCTTCTTTCAATACTGGAGCTTCTGAGAATGATATGGAAAAATGAGGTCGGAGCGAGGATTGAATACAGTAGAGTCGTTTCTTGGGATGGGAATATTGAATCTTTAAAAGCCATCGACGCGGCTTTCGATGTAGTCGATTCTCCATGGAGGGGGATAGGGTTTATAGACAAGAGTGGTTTAGAGATTAAAGATGTGTATTCGCATTACGATGCGTTTAAAGTGTTTAGTTTAGATAAGCCTAGTAAAACTTCTTGGACTGATGATAGCTTTAGCGGGTGTAAGTGTACAGAGGTGATTCTGGGTTTAGCTAAGCCCATAGACTGTAAGTTCTTTTTAAAGGTATGTAATCCATCTAGGCCATTAGGGCCATGCATGGTGTCTTCTGAAGGAACATGTTCCATATGGGCTAGATTTGGAGGCCATCTCAACCTGAAGAGTTAGGTGTTTAATCATGTGCTGGGGTGTCCCTGCTAGAGTTTTAAAATTGGAGAAGTTTAAAGCACTCGTAGACTTCGGAGGGGGTATTGAAAGGGAAGTTCTAGTTGCTGTTGAAGATTTAAAGGTTGGCGACTACGTTATAGTGCATGCTGGGATAGCCATTTCAAAGATAGATAAAGAGGAGGCGTTAAAGGTTTTAGAGGCGTACATGGATATGACCATCCAACTTGCTAGAGAAGATGGTTTAAACGAGGAAGACGTTAAGCAATATTACAGAGAACTCATGTCTGAAATATCGGGGGGTATCAACCATGAGTAAGATTACTTTGGCTCATGGAGCTGGTGGGAGGGAAACAGCCGAACTTTTGGAAGACATGATCTTCAGCAAGGTTAAAGACGGACTTAAAAGAGTCAAGGGAGGTCTTGGAATAGATCATCCTGATGATGGTGCTTTAATCCCTATTGGAAATGGTAAATTCTTAGTGGTTTCAACTGACTCGTACACGGTATCGCCCATATTCTTCCCAGGCGGAGACATAGGTAAACTTGCCGTATGCGGTTCCATAAACGACGTACTGGTTATGGGCGGTTTCCCGATAGCAATGCTGGATACGATAGTTGTCGAAGAAGGCTTCCCCATAGATATGTTGAGACGTATAATCGACTCCATGGTTGAAACGCTAGCGGCTGAGAATATTGCCCTAATAGGGGGTGATTTTAAAGTAATGCCTAGAGGCTACATAGATAAGATAATTATATCGACGACTGGAATAGGAATATCTGAAAGACCGATAGTTGATTTGAACATTCAACCGGGTAATCGAATACTTGTATCTGGTTTCTTAGGAGAGCATGGTGCAACTATAATGGCGCTTCAACACGGATTAAATACCGATGTGCTCAAAAGCGACGTTAAACCTCTTACAGGTCTTTTTAAGCCTTTAATGACGCATTTCCCAAATGCTATAAAAGCCTCTGGCGATCCAACTAGAGGAGGCTTATCTATGCTTCTCAACAACTGGGCTAAATTAAGCGGCAACTTAATATACGTTGATGAATCTAAGATCCCGCTTAGAGAGCCTGTTAGAAAGTATTCTGAAATGCTTGGAGTTGAACCGCTACACTTAGCCTCAGAAGGTGTAGCAGTTTTAGCGGTCGATGGAGATGTTGCAGAAGAAGTCTTAGAATTCATTAAAAGCTTAGGTTTCAACGATGCCGCTATTATAGGAGAAGTCCGGAGAAGTGAAGAGTTTCAAGGTTTAGTTATAATTAGGAGTGAGATAGGTGGGTTGAGAGTATTAGAGCCGCCAACTGGTGAAATAGTTCCGAGGATATGCTAATATGAAGAGCGTTAAAATAACTGTCACGGGTATTGTTCAAGGTGTCGGCTTCAGACCATTCGTCTATAGACTAGCTAAACAGCTTAACCTTAGAGGATACGTTAGAAACCTCGGTGGAAGCGAAGTAGAAATAGTCGTAGAGGGTTCGCCAAACGTTATTGAGGAGTTTCTCAGAAGACTTAAAACCGATAAACCTCCTCCAGCCGATATCTACGATATGAAAGTAGACGGTATTGAGCCTAAAAGCTTTGAAGATTTTTCTATAGAAGAGAGTGGAAGTAAGCGTGAAGCATACTCGATGATTCCACCGGACATAGGGATATGCTCCAACTGCTTATTGGAGGTTTTAAATGCGGGAGACAGGCGTTTTATGTACCCCTTCAACAGCTGTGCCTGGTGTGGACCTAGATTTTCAATGATGGAGAAAATACCATACGATAGAGGGAACACTAGTATGAGAGATTTTCCAATGTGCTCTAGCTGTTTAGAAGAATATGAAAATCCAGATGTTGTAAGACGCTTCCACGCTCAAGGGAACTGCTGTCCAGTATGTGGGCCAAGAGTTTGGCTTGAAGACAGAAATGGATTTATGAATGTTGAAAATCCTATACTTGAAGCTTCTAAACTTATAGATGAAGGATTCATAGTTGCTGTTAAAGGGTTAGGCGGCTTCCATATAGCATGCTTAGCCACGGATGATCAAGTGGTTTTAGAACTTAGGAGGAGGAAGTGTAGGTATGAGAAGCCTTTCGCTCTCATGGCTTTAAACCTTGAGATAGCATCTAGAATAGTTAGTCTCTCAGATGAAGATGCACGTCTTCTAGAGTCTCCTAGGAGGCCGATACTTCTTCTTCCTGAAAGGGAGGATAGTCCAGTATCAAGATATGTAGCGCCTGGTTTATCGATGCAAGGCGTTATGCTTCCATATACTGCTCTACACTACTTAATATTGTCCAATGTCAGAGACGGATTCCTAATAATGACTAGTGGTAATGAAGGCGGTGAACCCATGTGCATAGACAACGATGAGGCGAAGCTTAGGCTTAACAATATTGTTGACTACTTTCTAATGCATAATCGGAGGATAATCAATAGGGTTGATGATAGTGTTTTAAGGAAAACTGGGCGATTCTACACAATAATACGTAGAAGCAGAGGCTATGCTCCTACTTGGATTAAACTTCCCTTTAATATTTCAAGACCAGTGATAGCTTTCGGCGCCCATTACCAGAATACTGGTTGCCTAGCGTTTAAAGATGTAGCTATACCGACCCAATTTATTGGCGATATGGATAATGTATCATCGTTGATGGAATTAGATAAAGCGTTAACGTTTCTCATTAAAAATTATGGTATAGATCCATCTAAGGCTTTATTGGCTGTAGATATGCATCCCAAGTATTTGAATAGAATACTGGCTGGTAAATGGATTAAAACATATGGTTGTGAACTTCTAGAAGTGCAACATCATCATGCTCATGCGGCATCGTTGATGGCCGAGCTCAAAGCCAATAGCGATTCTGAAGAAGTTGCCATAACAATCGACGGTGCAGGATATGGAAATGATGGGACAGTATGGGGCGGTGAAGTTTTAATCGTTAAATATGGTTCTTTTGTCAGATTTGGGCATTTAGAGCAGATACCGATGCCGGGTGGAGATAGAGCCGCGGAGTATCCTGTTAGGATGTTGATATCTATTCTGTCGAAATTTATGAGTAGGGAGGAGGTTGAACATTTCATAGTCGGTAGGAGTTTACATAAGGGTCTCCCCTATGGGGTTGAAGAACTCGAAGCGACTCTACTACTTCTGGAAAAAGGCGGCCTTCCTGTAACATCAAGTATGGGAAGGGTTTTAGACGCCGCTTCATCACTGCTGGGGATTTGCTTTAGGAGAACGTACGAAGGTGAGCCCGCTATGAAGCTTGAAGCCTCCTCGAAAGTGCAAACCTGTGTAGAATTACCTACACCCAAGATTTCCTCCTCTAAACTTGTTGTAGAAACCCATAAGATTTTTGAAGAGTTAATCTGTAAACTTGATAAGCCTCGTGAGCTTCTCGCCTATAGTATTCAAAGAGCATTGGGCTTCTCCCTCGGCGAGGTGGCGGTTGCAGCTTCAAAGGGTAGAAATGTGTATAGGGTTTTAGTTTCTGGAGGTGCTGCGGTTAATACCGTGTTATTCGAATCTATAAGGGAAGTTGTGGAGAATGAAGGGCTTAAAGCTTATGTTAATGTTCAAGTGCCGCCCGGTGATGGAGGGATATCTTTAGGTCAAGCTGTTATAGCAGGCTTTAGCACTCTAACCTAGAATTTTTAAGACGGCTTCTTTCACTTTCTCCGCGAATTCTGTCTTCATAAGTTTATCTACATCTCCTACGTATTCCTCAAGGTCATTGTAGTAGGGCATCTCAGCTAAAACTTTAAAACCCATCTTTTCAATCGACGGTCCTATAGACTTATGGGACATGTTTACGATTACCCCTAAAATTCTTTCCTTCAAATAGGTTTTAGCAAGTCTCTTTAAGGATTCTAGACTTAAGAGGTTTGAAGTGGTCACAGCTACAAATTCAACTTTAGGTAGATAGGTGGCAATATTCAAAGTGATATCTCCAAAACCTGGGGGCGTATCTATTATAAGCATCTTCAATTTACCCCACTTAGTGATCATTAAAAGCTCTTTAAACACATTGTCAACCTCTACCCCTCTAAGTGGTAGAGCTTCGCCGTGGGTGTAGAAGGCTATACTCATAAATTCCACACCGTGGATCTTCACCGGTACAATACCCATATCTTCAATAGGCTTCTCCCTTAAAACATCCACCCCTAGTACGAGATGACACGATGAATTTGCAAAATCCATGTCTAATAGTCCAGATGGAAAACCAATTTTAGCCGTGGTTAAAGCCATAGTCGACGCTATTAAAGTCTTACCAACACCGCCCTTCCCACTTACTATAGCTATTATTCTTTCGATATTTTTGAGCCTCTTCAGTATCACTGGATTCTTCAAATCCATACTTTACAACTCCATAGATGCTATATATACCCCCCTTCCGCTAACTATTTCTAAATCTTGGGAGTTACAGTTTGGGCATTTCACGTAGGAATGGATAACCTCAGGGATGAAGTGAATAGCTTCTCTAACATCATCGGGTAGATTTAAGTCTGTAAGCCGCCAAACCTTTAGACATGATCTACACTTAAGAAGAGCCTCTTCTTCATCTAATCTGAGCCTTTCTACTTTAACACCCTTACTCTTGAAAAGTTCAGTTAATGCAAAACGTAAGACCTCTCTATCAACAGACTGAAGACTTCCAATAACAACTTTTAGGAAAGATATTTTCCTAGCGTTTCTCTCAGAAAGTAAACCACATGTAGCTTCTACTATAGCTTCGGCTAGCGCCCACTCATGCATATTATCCACTAACTTGTTAAACCTAAAGCTTATAAAACTGTTCTCAGAGGACTCCGCGTTGCATACGCTTAAAAATATCTCCGACAGCGTTTTCGGGATAGTGAGTCTAAATAGTAATGATGTTTAATCCATCAGCCGTTTACTGTAGGAAAGCAGAATATTGTTTTGATTCGACTTGAAACTCATGACCACACTTTGGACACTTCACGTACCCGCATTCTCCAAAAACGCTGTATCGACATCCAGAGCAGGAAGTAACTCTAGCGTATGATAAGCTAAATTGGTAATGGCATTTTGGGCATTTAAGGATTTTAGCCATCTCCTTACCCTAGAAAGAATATTCTAAAGTTAAGTTAAACTTTACCTTTTTTATAAGTCGACTATCCACTGATTTATCCGTAGGCTTAAAGCTCGTAGTGGTTTAACGCCGTCTTCATCCTTCGAAATATGCCTGATAACGAAGGCTCTCCCTTTAGAAGCCCAGCTCAGGGGCAGCGTTTAAGGGGGTACGTATCTTTTAAACTGCCTTAAAAGCGGGTTGAGAATTAAAATAGTCTCGCTCTAGCCTCTCTGTCTTCTGTTGAACTTTAAGCTTCTACCTCGATGGCTTTGAAGCCTTTTACGAGAGCTATCTTGAGCTATCAAAAACCTATAGGCCTCCTTGTGGTAGGCCTTGTAAAGGCGGGTTAAATAGACTCTAGTGGAAATTACTGTGTAAACGTTGCTGAATGTACACTTTAATCCAGCAATACTTAAAAATAATGCTCATCGTATAGATGTCCTAGTCTTACTTCCAATCCTACTGCGGAGGAAACAGGTGATGGCTGGCAATTACAAAATAGTCGTGATGGATCCTCTAGACGATGAATTCTTTAATATTATAAATGGTAAGGCTTACGTAGTCAAGGCGTATTGTGAGAGCTGTCAAAGTTTAATGGATGTGGTTAAAGATGCAGACGTCATAGTCATACGGAGTAGTCATAAGATAGACAAAACCGTGATAGACAATGCTAAAAACCTTAAAATTATAGCTAGAGCGGGTGTTGGATTAGATAATATAGACGTAGATTATGCTATTAAACGTGGGATAAAGATTATATCTGTACCAAGTGCCTCTACCGAGGCTGTAGCTGAACTTACAATGGGCTTAATGATAGCATTGGCGAGGTGGGTAACATCATTCGACAGATCTATGCATAATGGAGAATGGTGTAAAAACTCTAAACTTGGAATTGAACTAGCGGGTAAAACTCTGGGTATAATTGGACTTGGGAGAATAGGTAGTCGAGTAGCTAAATTTGCCAGAATATTCGGGATGCGTGTGTTGGCGTATGATCCTTATGTTGATAGGGGTAAGGCTGTTAATCTTGGTGTTGAGCTTAAGGATAGTTTGGATGATCTTCTCTTAGAGTCTGATTTTATCTCTATTCATGCTTCTCTAACTTCTGAGACTAAAGGTTTAATAGGTGAACGTGAACTCAAACTCATGAAGCCTACAGCCTTCCTAATAAACACAGCTAGAGGAGCCATAGTAGATGAAAACGCTCTAATAAAAGCTTTAAAAGAAAAATGGATAGCAGGAGCAGCACTAGACGTATACACAGAAGAACCACTACCAAAAAACCACCCACTAAGAAAAATAGAAAACACAATACTAACACCACACATAGGTGGCTCGACGGTAGAAACGCAGAAGAAGATAGCCAAGCTTCTCGCTGTGAAGATCATGAAAACTTTAGAAAAATTGGAGGAAGCTGGGTTGAAATAGTCGTCTAGTCTTGTCTAATTGCTTTATCCAATTCTCCGTTAATCCATGGATATAACGTTTTAAGCTCCCTCAAAGCCTCTATGACCTTCTCTCTCGGATAATAGTATGGACTGAGTTTTCCTCTTATATAATCGTCAAAAGCCTTTAAATCTAAAAGACCATGGCCGCATAATAGGAACAATATAGTTTTCTCCTCACCTGTTTCCTTACATTTCAATGCTTCATCCACTACTGCTTTAATGGCATGGCTTGGCTCGGGAGCCGGTATAATTCCCTCAGATCTTGCGAACATGGTGGCTGCCTCGAAGACTTTTACTTGATCGTAAGCTCTGGTCTTCACTAAACCATTTTTAGCTAATAGGCATAGTGTAGGGGCTTTACCATGATATCTCAACCCTCCAGCATGTATTGGTGGCGGTATGAAACTATGGCCTAAAGTGTACATTTTTATTAAGGGTGTGAGTCTCGCTGCGTCTCCGTGATCATACGTATAGTATCCTTGAGTTATAGAAGGGCATGCCGTTGGTTCAACCGCTATGTACTCTGTATCTTTTGGAGCTTTTCCTGAAACTTTATCGTAGTAGAATGGCCACATTAGACCTGAAAAGCTACTTCCACCACCTATACACCCTATTATAACATCTGGGTAATCGTCAATAAGCTCAAACTGCTTCTTAGCTTCTAAACCTATTACCGTCTGGTGTATCAGGACGTGCGTTAAAACACTTCCAAGAGTGTACTTAGTCTTTGGGTTTTTTACAGCGTCCTCTATAGCCTCGCTTATGGCTATACCTAGACTACCCGGGTTATCAGGGTCTTTCTCAAGTAATTTTCTGCCAAATTCCGTTCGTGTACTTGGACTCGGTAAAACCTCAGCACCCCATACTTCCATTAAAATCCTCCTATATGGTTTCTGGTCGTAGCTGACTCTAACCATGTACACGGTTGACTTCATACCGAAGGTCATACATGCAAATGCTAAAGCCGAACCCCATTGTCCGGCTCCAGTTTCCGTTGTAAGTCTCTCAATGCCCTCCTTAAGATTATAATAGGCTTGAGCTACAGCCGTGTTCGATTTATGGCTTCCTGGAGGACTTACTCCCTCATACTTAAAGTAGATTTTAGCTGGTGTTTTAAGCAGTCTTTCAAGTCGATAAGCCCTATATAGTGGCGTCGGCCTCCAGAGCCTATAGACGTCTCTGACTTCTTCAGGTATCTGTATCCAGCGGTCTTGAGAGACCTCCTGCCTTATAAGTTCCTTAGCAAATATCACTTCAAGCTCTTCAGGTTTAACGGGTTCTCTAGTCGCTGGATTTATGGGTGGAGGTAATGGTTCAGGTAGATCTGGCAGTATATTATACCACTCCTTAGGTATGCCTTCTTCGTTTAAAAGGACTTTACATCCCCGCGTCATAGACGGAAAAGATGCTCAATAGGCTTCTTTTAAACTTTATTGAACAAAAATGTACATCACTCATTCTTAACGCTGAACTTTCTAGATGTTATTAGAATGCATGACGATGCTAATCCAAGCGTTCCCATAATCGCTAACACTGGCGTGAAAGAGGAGAAATAGTCTAGTAGAAACCCCATGGTGCTCGTCCATATTGAAGTGAAGATGAAGTTTGTAGTGAAGTAAACGCCGACGGCTAGATCCTTTGCATATCCCTTAGTGACGCTTAATAGATAAGATTGAGTGAGTGTAGCTATGGAAAAGCTCATGAAGAATAAGCAGAATAGGTGAATGGCTATTACAAGGTTTGAAGTTCTATAAACGATTAAAAGATAGGTTAAAATGGATGATATTGACGTTGATATAACAGCTCCTTTCAAATAACCGATTTTAGCTGAGTACTTTCCAAGTAGTACTGGACCTATTACTCCTCCCAATAATCCGATTGTATATATGATTCCCCTTTCATAGGCATCCGCTCCTACACCGTCTGCTAGAAAAATTGGCATATATGTCGTCATGATGGTTAAATCGGTTCCTCCAGAATTTATGGCTAAGGCTATTAGTATGAGGATAATCGACTTTTCATGGAGGAGTGATATGGTGTCGGATTTTATAGACGGTTTCATGTCCACGGCATGCTTAGGCCTCCTACTCCTCAAAAACAATAACAACAAAAATCCTATAATAGCTGGTGGAAGGGAAAAGACTAGGAAAGCCCCCCTCCATCCTATGTATGTTGAAAGCAGGGTTGCTGCAACAGGTCCAACTATGTTACCTATGTAAGCTAATCCGAAGAAAAGCCCTATTGACTTTCCAAGAGTTTTCTCATCGTATTCATCAGATAGTATGGTAGCTCCCATTGGATGTTGTGGTGCAACACCTATTGAGAATATGTTCCTAGCCAGTAGGAAATCTATAAAACCTCTAGCTAGACCAGTTAAAAGCCCACCTACAGATATCAGGAAGTCGCCTAACGCTAGTAAGATGTGTCTCGCTACAGCTCTACTCGATATGCTGAAGACTATTTGCAACATTCCTCCAATGAAGGAGGAAATCCCTATGACCAGTCCAAAAGAAGAGTAGCTTAAATTAAGCTCCGATATCATTATGGGGAATAGTATCGATAAACCTACGAATAGGTGTTGCATGGCATGAGATAACGTGACAATTGCTAAAATCTTTTTGGAAGATTCAACTCTTCCACTTTTTTCTGTCAACTAAGACTTATTGAAATTTTCCGTATACGCATATTAACTTTGCTGGTCTTTCACACTTTAAACTCTGTAGATTACGCTTAACACATAAAAACTAAACGTTTCAGTCCGATCAATGTATGTGGAAAGTGCTCCGGTTTAATGATGTCTAATGCTCCGGGCGGGATTTGAACCCGCGTCGGGAGGGTGAGAGCCTCCTATGCTTGACCTGGCTACACCACCGGAGCACTAAAGGGGGAATACAATCTATGCTTCAAAAGAAAGGATAGTAAAGGATAAAATTAAATTTTATCCTAGTTTATTGAGAAAGGCTCCGATTAAAAATGTAGTATTTTCTACTAGCTTATCGTAATGAGATTGCTGTCTCCATCTATGGGAACCGATAATATGTAGAAATTCTCCAATTCTCTTATACGTTAGATAACGTAAAATGCCGTGTAATTTTAGCGGTAAAAATATTGTGAATGGATAGTAAACCGTGAGAATTGTAATAAAAAAATTTTGGATTAGAGGTTTTAGTATTCCTCACCGTAGCCCTTCTCTTCCTTCTTAGAAGGTGGAGGTTTAGCTGCAACAACGACATCGTCTATCCTAAGTATCGTTATAGCTGCTTCAACAGCTGAAGCTATGCAGTGTCTCTTAACCAGGTATGGCTCGAAAACTCTGGACGCCGCCATATCGTCTATTTTACCTGTGAAAACGTTGACGCCGTAGACTACGCCATCTGTTTTATCGTGAGCGGCTCTTAGAGCGACAAGTACATCTACTGGGTCATGTCCTCCATTCTCTGCAAGCGTCTGCGGAATTACCTCCAACGCTTCGGCGAAAGCCTCTATAGCTAGCTGTTCTCTACCGCCGACTTTTGCAGCATACCTACGTATTTCTTTAGCTACCTCCGCCTCTATAGCACCGCCGCCGTAGACTATCTTCGGCTCTTTGATAACATCTGCTACTACGCATAGTGCATCATGAAGGCTTCTCTCAACCTCATCCACGACCCTCTCCAACCCGCCTCTAATTAAGATCGCTACGCTTCTTGGATTCTTGCAACCTTCAACGAAAACCATTCTATCTTCACCTATTTTCCTCTCCTCGACAAGTTCTGCATATCCGATATCTTCAGGCCTTATATCTTCAAGGTTTGTTACTATTCTAGCTCCAGTAGCTCTTTCAAGCTTCTCCATATCCGACTTCTTAACCCTTCTTACAGCCAGTATACCCTCCTTTGCTAAGAAGAACTGAGCAGTATCATCTATACCCTTCTGACAGAATACGACGTTTGCTCCAGCATCCTTAACCTTTTTAACCATGTCTCTAAGCATATTCGTCTCTTCTTCCATAAACGCCTTCATCTGCTCCGGGTCTCTTATTCTAATCTCAGCGCTTATCTCAGTCTTCTCTATTTCAAGTGGGCATGCTAATAGAGCTATTTTGGCGTCTTTCACCCTCTTAGGCATGCCTGGGTGAACAACCTCTTTATCTATTATGAGACCTTTTATAAGCTGTGTTTCACTTATGCTTTTTCCAGGCTTCTTTATGACTTGAATATTGTCGATATCGGCTACGAGCTTTCCGTCTCTTTCTTCAACTATGCTTTTTACAGCCTTAACGGCTAAATCTGCTAAGTAGTCTCTGAAGAATTTGACGGATTTGCTCCGCATAGATGTTGAAGCTACATCTCTAAGAAACGCTTCATCCTCTATGTTGACTGGAACAGCCACTTTATCTAAGACCTCTATGGCTTTTTCCAAAGCCTTCTTATAACCTGCTGTTATAGTGGCTGGATGGATGTTTTTAGCCATAAGCTCCTCAGCTTTTTTAAGCAGTGCGCCAGCTAAAACAACTACGGACGTTGTACCGTCACCAACCTCCTTATCCTGAGTCTTAGCTACGTTTACTAAAACCTTTCCAGCTGGGTGTTGAATATCTATTTCATCTAGTATCTTAGCACCGTCGTTTGTTATCGTTATATCTCCTATTGTATCTACGAGCATCTTATCCATACCTCTAGGTCCTAAAGTCGCTCTGACAACCTCCGCTATTATCTTAGCTGCTGCTATGTTCTGTCTCTGCGCCTCCCTACCCCTCTGTCTAGTCGTCCCCTCTTTTAGAATCAAAACTGGCATAGTTGTTACCTTACTCATAAGGTCATCACCTCTTAAAAGACGGTTTTTCTAAGCGTTTTTTCAAATAGAAAAAGTAACTCAAAAACTTTTCTCTAAAAGGTATTCAAATCTCTCTTTACGCGGAGATTCTCAAAGGCGGATCTATATGTTCTCTTCCTATCCCATCACCACTCTCTTAGTAGCAAGCCTAATGTCTTCAGCTCTCACAGTTTTACGTCCAGCATGTCCAGCTAAAATACAGGCTTCCCTACCGATTCTCAATGCAACTTCTTCTAATATTCTTCTAAGTTCTTCAGCTGCTGTTTCACTAACCCTTTCAGCACCAGCTTTCTTAAGTAAACGGTGCATGGGAGCGAGTTGTAAATCGGAATCAGTCGTTTAGATCACCCAGATTTTTAAATAACACGTTACTATTTAACTTTTTTCGGCTTTTAAACTCTAAAAAACCAAGATTAGTATACTCCCTTTTTCAGAATGGAGAGAAAAATATTTTAGGCGCTTTTAATCTATACTTTGCCCATTATATGGGCAAAGTCAGACACGCCAATATAAAGAGAGTGGCTAAAATGCTCTTAGAGAAATACGGAGGTAAATTTACCACTGACTATGAAGCCAACAAGAAGCTCGTTGAAGAGCTCGTAAATGTCTCTTCTAAAAAACTAAGGAATCTACTAGCGGGATACGTTACAAACCTTGTTAAAATACAGGCTAAGGCTTCTAGCGTTGAGAGTAGTCCGTGAGCATCTTTTGAGAGCCAGCTTCTTCAGCGGCTTTCAAAGACTTTTCCGACACAAGCCCTCCGACTTGTTCTTTAATCTTCTTGGAAATCCTTCCTCCTATTGTTGGAATACGCATAAGCTCTTCTATGGAAGCTCTCCTAAGATCATCTAGAGTTCTATAGCCTGCATCATATAAAGCTCTAGCTCTAACTCTTCCAATACCCTCAAGAGATACTAATGGTAGGAGCTCCTCTCTAACACCGAATTTAACCCTCTCCCTTAACGCGTGTATCTTTAAAGATAATCTTTCAAGAGTCATGAGTTTTGAGAGTTCTTGTGCTGCGTAGAGAAGCCATTCTGCAGTTGAAACTATTCTGTAGAGATCGCCAGGCTCTACGCCGTATTTTTCAAGTAGTACGTTTTCAGGCTGCTCATTTATCCAATCGTATAAAACGAGGGCTGTTTTAATTTCTCCCAGTAACGCTTCAAATTCAACAGCACTCATGTACATATCTGACACGTCTATTAGAAGCTCACCTCTATGAAGCTCCAATACCGCTGTAAGCCTCTCATCTTCCCCTCGTCTTGGGTAAAGTTTTGGCGTAACATCGGGGGTATGTGCTATGAGATGTAAAAGTGCAAAGTCCGTTATTTCATCTGATTTTCTGTTTTCAAATCCATCAACCATTATAGCGGCTGATAAAGGGTCTATGTAGAGCTCCGACACTCTCCTACCTAGGGAAGTGGCCTCAATCCTATTTCTTATGGTTTTTATAAATCCGTGTTCTTCAAGGCTTTTCAGAACTTCACTTATTGGTTTAACTATCGGCTCCATACCCATCTGATGCGCATAGAGGGTTTTGGAGAAGAATTCTAAGACTTTTCTTTCACTACGTGCAGCATCCGTAGCGATAACGGATAATACGTGGGATCTAAGATATGGTTCAGCTCCTAAATTAGACCATATGCGCTCCGGTTTAGCATATATGTAATGTTCCATTATGAAATCCGCTTCTTCGTCATTCTTAGCTATCAATATCGACTCACCTATTGGGTCATAGTTGGGTCTACCGGCTCTTCCAACCATTTGCTTATACTCCATAACACTTATCGGGTATCTTCCATAACCAGGCTCATATCTCTCATAGCTTGTTAAAGCAACCCGTCTAGCTGGTAGATTAACCCCCGCTGCAAGTGTAGGTGTGGCTGTTAAGGCTTTGATATATCCTTTCCTAAAGGCTTCTTCGATTATGGCTCTTCGATCGTGAATTAAACCAGCGTGGTGGAATGCTACACCGCATTCAACGAAGCTTGCTAGAGATTCGTCGATGCTTGTAATGGCCTCATTGCTTAATATGTCGTTGACCGTTTTCCTCAAGTTTCTCTTAGTCCGCTCATCTAGGAGTGGTTTAACGGTTTTTGTAAGTTTTTTAGCGAGTGCAACAGCGTTTCTCCTAGTATCTGTGAATATTAGGATTTGCCCACCACTTTTAATAGTGTCATATGTTATACTTTCAATTGGACTGCCACGTTCCTCTATCTCCATGGTCGTTCCATCGTTGAATATAACTCTACCATCAACGTAAACACCCTCCCTCAACTTCACAGGCCTCCAGTCCGTTGTCACGTATTCTGCATTAAGCCATTCAGCTATCTCCTCAACGTTTCTAACAGTTGCGCTCAACGCCAATATCTGTCCTCTACTATTGAATCTTCTAAACCTCGTTAAAACAACTTCTAAAGTTGGTCCTCTATCACCTTGCCCGAGATAGTGGATTTCATCAACAACTAGTAGGCTGAGCTCCTTCACCCATGATGCCCCATGCCGTAGAAGACTGTCAAATTTTTCATATGTCGTAACTATGAGGTCGTATTTGCCAAGCCATGGATCGCTACTATCATAATCTCCCGTTGATACGGCGACTCGAATTTTATCTCCGTTGGATTTCGTAAGCTTCTCATAGCGTTTAAACCTCTCGTATTTTTCAGACGCCAAGGCTTTTAAAGGTGTTGTATATAGAACTTTACCGTTCAATTCGATTATGTGTTTGAGCGTGCATACTTCTGCAACGAGTGTCTTACCGCTAGCAGTTGGGCTAGCCATTAAAAGGTTTCCACCGTTTAAAACCTTTGTTTTCCTAAAGGCATCTTCCTGTGGAGGGTATAACTCGTAGATGCCCTCTTCTAGAAAAATCTTCTTGATGGATCCATGTATCGGTAGCTCTTCTATTTTCATAGAGGTCTTAAGCTAGATTAAGTCTTCTTTAGAAAACCGTCTTTTGGAGCGTATATTGTTCCATCTTTACGGAGTTGCTGTATGAGGTTTGCCGCTTCACTTCGGCTTATGCCATATTCTTCTTCTAGAACTTTATAAACGGCCTCCTCCTCAGCCATACCTGTCTGCTTGGATAGGGTTACGATGGCTCCTATGACCACTTGAAGCTTATCCCTTAAACTCTTAGGTTTACCCGTCATGATTATATCTATGTCTATCTTCCCAGTTGAAATATCCATACCCACTTGCTCTAGGCTTTTGCTCATAAGTAAAATAGCTCTTTTAGCATCTTCAGCTGTAACTTCCTCTCTTAAGGCTACTCTAGCTCTAGCTTCGGCAAGTCTAATTATTGATTCAAGCTGTCTAGCTGTTATCGCTATCGGCGCTTCGGCAAATTCGCTAGCGCTACGCATTTTAAGGTAGAAGTCTCTTATAACCTCCATAGCCTCTTGAGTAATTCTAGGCTTAATACGTTTACTGTAGCTTATGTACTTTCTAAGGAAGTTTGGATCTATGGGTGTTTTAACGGCCCCTCCCTCTTCGCTATGAAGTTTGAGTATGTGCTCTGTCAGCCTACTATCGTATTCTCTATTGGGCTGATCTCTTAAAATGAATATGAGGTCGAATCTTGAGAGAAGGGTAATGGGTAGGTTTATATTCTCAGCTACGGTTCTATTCGGGTCATAACGTCCAAGAGCGGGGTTTGCAGCTGCTAGTATTGCCGTTCTAGCGTTTAAAGTAGCCACTATACCTCCCTTCGCTACTGATATCGATTGTTGCTCCATGGCTTCATGCATGGCCACGCGATCCTCATTCCTCATCTTATCTATCTCATCTATAGCGCAGACTCCTCGATCTGCTAAAACGAGTGCTCCTGCTTCTAAAACCATTCCCCCACTTCTTTCTTTGAGTACAGCGGCTGTTAAACCTGCGGCCGTTGTCCCCCTACCGTGTGTATAAAGTCCTCTAGGGCTTATCCTCTGTACGTATCTTAAAATCTGGCTTTTACCTGTGCCAGGATCTCCTATTAAAAGTATGTTTATATCTCCTCTAATCCTCATACCGTCTTGTGAGATTTTTGTAACACCTCCGAATAGAAGGTACATTATGGCTTCTTTGATTTCGTCATAACCGTAAATGGACGGAGCTATGGACTGTTTAATCTTCTCATGTATGTCTTTTTGTTTGGCAAGTTCAAGTATAAGCCTCTCTTCTTCAGGAGATATTTCAACGGTTTCAGGGTCTTTACCGTAAATTTCGATGTTGTTAACCTCAAGGGTTATGTTGAAAACTCTCGTTCTCCCAATTGTTGGAAGAACGTCCTGAACGGCTCTAACAACTCCCGTTATGATAACGGTGTCACCGGGTCTAGCCGTATCCACAAGCTCTTCGTATACGCGTATATCTATCCACCTTGGTAATTGTCCAGGCGGTAGTTCTTCAGGCTTTTCCTGGATTCTCAGTTCTTGATAGTCTATGAATGTTGACTCTGATTGGAGAAATTCAAACGGTCCTTTTCTCTTACAAGACTCGCAAAGGCTGGGCATTTTCATAACCATGCCAGTTTGAAGTACATACTGTACGTGTTCGCAACTTTTACATTTGAAAGCAGCTTTCACGACGACGGGTCTTACGGGGCTAGCTCTAACAACTATACCTTCAACTCTAACGAGTTTGTTTATGTTTTTTGCTCCAAGCCTTCTAAGAGAGACCGTAAGATCTTCGGGTAGTTTTTGAAGTCTAACTCTAACCCCTTCTATTTCCTCTGCATATTGAGGGTCTTCTCTCTTTAATTGTTCTAAAGCTGCTCTCTCTAAAGCTGGTAGATAATCGTCAGGGTTCATAACGAGTTTCTTCGCGAGATCGGAATCGTACGTTATTATGTCTGTGAAATCTACGGCTAACGATCTGCTACCGGAAATGGACATTTGATTAAGCCTAACCCTGTACTTCTCGCTTGAAAGTACTTCTTGAAACCTTTCTTCAACGCTAACTTCCATTGGTGCCCACCTCCTTTAAGGGGTCTAAAATGTAGCTACGCCAAAACTCTACGATCCGTTTAATTTCATCGTATAAAGCCTTCTCCTCAGCGGTTAAAAGTTGAAGAAGCTCCTGTGGAACACTTAAACTAATGGCCATATTGACAATCTTCCTAGTTCTACTATCTATAATATCTCTTACGAGTCTTTTAGACTTTTCTAAGAGTTGGATATTGCCGTGCGATTCAGCTTCATATTTGACTTTTCTGAGGTATAGTCTAAGCTTCTGGTAGAAATCTCCTTGAAGTTCGCTTAGACGTGTGCTGGGTTGAAGCCCCTCCCTCCAATGTGCATTGATGAGTTCTTCATCCGTTAATTCTTCACCTGGTTTGAATACGGCAACTCCACTCTCAACAAGTTTAAGGGCTATCCAACGTTTCAGTTTGACTTCAGAATTGGGCTCGTAAGGTTTTATAGCCTCCCCTAAGACTGTAACGTCTTCTAGGCTTTTTAAAATCCTAACCTTTACATCCTTGTTGAGAAAATCAAACTCCAACTCTTCTAAAGCGTCTTTTAAACTCATTCCTATTCTGACATAACTAAGAGTTTAACAGAAAATAAAGATGTCTATCTTAAAACTAGAAAATTAAACGCTCCAATTATCCTCTATGTAAATGCAATTTTCAAAAGTCTAACATCCATCTGTTTAAAGTTATGGACTCAAAATTTGATGTTTACCCCCTCCATTCTAGGGAAAATCTATTATCCCGTAGCATGAGGATGCTGTATCCTGAGTTCTCTACCTATGGAATGTAAGTTTTTAAACGAAAACTTATTATTACTATTGGATTTAAGATAAAACAGGAGACTAATGCAAGGAGGATCTGCGCCGGATAATCCATCGTCTCATGGTTTAGAAGGATATAGAGGTTTGGCATTAAAGGTTTTAATGAGTATAGGTGCTGAAGTGGGGGATGTAATAAGGATTAAGAGGGCTAATGGTGCGGTTTACGAGGGGATATTGGCTCCGAGGTTTGAATATGGGGATCCAGAGTGCGTGGTTTTGAAGCTTAAAAACGGGTATAATATTGGATTGAAGATAGAAGATACGGATATTGTGGAGAAGTTGGCTGAAGGAGGTAAATTCACGTATAAGGTTCAACTTACACCTAAAGCAGTTTCAAGTCTTCCGAGAGTATCGATAATAGGTACTGGAGGAACGATAGCCAGTAGGATAGACTACCGTACTGGAGCCGTTACACCAACTTTTACTGCAGATGACCTTTACAGTATGGTTCCAGAGCTTGGGGAAATCGCAAATATAGATACAAAGGTCTTATTTAACGTATTCAGCGAAGACATGACTCCCAAACATTGGACTAAAATAGCCGAGGAGATAGCTTCCCAATTTGAAAGTAATATTCGAGGGGTTGTAGTTGCTCATGGTACGGATACGATGGGTTATACGGCGGCGGCTTTAAGCTTTGCATTACAGGGTCTTCCAGCCCCCGTTATACTCGTAGGAGCTCAAAGGTCTTCTGATAGACCTAGTAGTGATGCTGCTTTAAATTTGATAGGTGCTGTAGTCGCTGCTGTTCACGCACCCTTTGGAGAGGTTGCCGTGGCCATGCATAAAAACCTCTCAGACGATGAAATTCTAATCCATAGGGGTACGCGTGTTAGAAAGTGTCATACAAGCCGTAGGGATGCATTTAAATCCATTAATACAGACCCATTGGGCGTTGTTAAGAATAAAACCTATCATCAAATTTCAAGCTCCTTTAAACCTAGAGGCTCTTTAAACGGTTTTAAGATTAAGCCACTCTTTGAAGAGAAGGTTGCTCTCATAAAATATTACCCAGGTTTCAACCCAGAGGTTATTGAAAAGTTTTTGGACATGGGTTATCGTGGGATTATACTTGAAGGTACTGGCTTAGGGCATGTCAGCTCGATGTGCATTAAAGCTATTGAACGTGCTCGGGATATGGGTGTCTTCGTAGGGATGACCTCGCAGTGTATATGGGGGCGTGTAAACATGAACATCTATTATACTGGTAGAGACTTACAGAAGGCTGGTGTTACGCCGCTTGAAGATATGTTGGCTGAGACGGCGGTGGTTAAGCTTATGTGGGTTTTAGCTCAAACGGACGATATTGAAGAGATTAAGAGGCTCATGCTCACAAACATCTCCGGTGAGTTTTCCCAAAGGACTTCTTACAGGTGGTCGGCTTGAAAGTGAAGGTTGGTTTAGAACTTCATCAGCAATTGGCTACAAAGCATAAGCTTTTCTGTTGCTGTCAATCTTCCCTAGCCGTCGTAGAGCCTGAATATAAGTTCATACGTAGGCTTAGGCCAACTCAAAGTGAGCTTGGTGAAGTAGATCCAGCGGCTCTTTTCGAATTTAAAAAGGGGAGATACATTGTATACGAGGTCGACGATGCATCTTCATGTCTTGTGGAGATGGATGAGGAGCCTCCGCATCCTCTTAATGAAGAGGCTGTTGAAATAGCTCTGACGGTCGCTATGATGCTTAATGCTTCTCCTGTAGATGAAGTGCACGTTATGCGTAAAATTGTAATAGACGGTTCGAATACGGCTGGTTTTCAGAGAACGGCTTTAATAGCGACTGGAGGTTACATAGACGTTGAGGGTAAGCGCATTCCTATACAGACGATATGCGTTGAAGAAGATGCAGCTAGGCTCATTAAGCAGGAGGGAGAGGCGGTTTATTATAGGCTTGATAGGCTTGGAATCCCCCTTATAGAGGTTGCAACGGCCCCCGTTATAGAGTCTCCTAAAGAGGCTTTAACGGTCGCCTTCTCCATAGGCCGTATACTTAGAGCTACTGACCGTGTTAGGAGAGGTTTAGGCTCTATAAGACAAGACGTAAACATATCTGTTGAAGGAGGAGGTTTGATAGAAGTTAAAGGGGTTCAAAAGCTTGACCTTATTGAGAAAGTGGTTGAATATGAGATTATGCGGCAGAAAAACCTCTTAGCAATTCGAGATGAACTTAACGCTAGGGGCTGTAAGCCAGCCGATATCATAAATGAGCCGATTAGAGACCTTACAGAGATATTTGCAGATACGTCAAGCCGAATCATACGTAATGCCGTTAAATCTGGAGGGAGGGTTTTAGGTGTTAAACTTAAGGGATTTGGAGGACTTCTATCGCGTGAGCTTGAGCCGGGTTTAAGATTTGGAGGTGAATTTGCAACTAGAGCTAGTTTTTGGGGTGGTGTAGGAGGGATCTTTCATACGGATGAACTTCCAGGCTACGGTATAACCGCTGAGGAAGTTGCTAAGATTAAAAGTTCAACTGAAGCGGGTGAATTGGATGCTGTAGTGTTTGTAGCTGATGAGCGTTCTAAAGCTGAAGCAGCTTTAAAGGCTGTTTTGGAAAGAGCTTTAGAGGCTTTAAAAGGCGTTCCAGATGAAACTAGAGGGCCAAATCCCGACGGTACGACTAGGTATATGAGGCCTAGACCTGGAGCTGCTAGGATGTATCCTGAAACCGATATTCCCCCTCTAAGGATAACTGAAGATTTGCTTTTAAAGGTTAAACGTAATCTTCCAGAGCATCCGAGTGTAACGCTCAATAACCTCATAGAATTATACGGATTGAATAGAAAGCTGGCTGAGCAGCTTATGGACTCTGAATACTTAAACGCCTTCAAGTTGATAGTGTCTGAAGTAAAGGTTCCAGCTAAATTTGTAGCGGCGACTTTAACTGAAACCCTTAAGAGTCTTGAGAGAGAAGGTGTTGATGTAGGTGTTTTATCGGATTCAATTTTAATTGACGTTTTTAGGTATGTTGATAGGGGATTTATGGTTAAGGAGAACATACCCGACGTTTTAAAGTGGCTCTGTTTAAACGTTAACATGGGTGTTGAAGATGCATTAAAGGCTTTAAACATACGGCTACTATCTAGAGAAGAGCTTGAAAAGATGGTTGATGAAGCTTTAACGGCTAGATCGGATATTGTAAGTAAAATGGGTGTTAAAGCTGTAAACTCTATAATGGGCTTCTTAATGAATAAACTTAGAGGTAAAGTGGACCCGCAGCTTCTAATGGAGATCATCCGTGGGAAAATCGTAGAGAGGATGGGGGGTGGTTAATCTTAGCTTATTTTAATATGCGAATGGAGCTTGTATGTGGAAGGTGTGGGGAACAGTATCTCCCGATTAAACCTTGGATTGGTTGTTTAAAGTGCGGGTCGATGCTTGAATTCGTCCTCAGCGATAGTTTAAATGCTGAGGAAATTCGCTTTGATAATGTCAATTCTATGTGGCGGTATAAGCCTATTCTTCCAATACCTGACGATTGGAGTCCAATTTCACTGATGGAGGGGTGTACGCCTCTCATAAAAGCGGAAAACCTTGGAGGTGTTTTAAAGTTTAGGAAACTGTATTTTAAGGATGAATCTAGGAATCCAACTGGTTCTTTTAGAGATAGAGCGGCCTCCCTCATGACTACGTGGGCTTACAAGACTGGCTTTAAGACCATCGCGGTGGCCTCTGATGGTAATATGGGTGTTAGTATAGCCGCTTACGTTGCTAAAGCCCGTTTAAACTGTAAAGTCATCGTACCTAAAAACGTCGATGAAGGTAAGATTCTTCAGCTTCTAATCTACGGGCCTGAGCTTAGCGAGTACGGTACTTATCTAGATGAAGCAATAGATAGGGTGGCTAAGCTTGCCGAAGAGCAGAATATTTACCAAGCAACTCCAGAGTTAAACCCCTTGAGTATAGAGGCTCAAAAGACGATCGGTTATGAGATTTGGGAGCAATTGGGGGAGGTGCCGGATACCGTAGTGGTTCCGGTTGGAAGTGGAAGCTGCCTCTTCTCCATTTGGAAGGGGTTTGCAGAGCTTAAGAAGTTGGGCTTTACTAGTAAAATTCCCAGATTTTTAGCAGTTCAGTCTGAAGGTTGCGCCCCAATCGTTGAAGCGTTTGAGAAGAATTCCGAGCTCGTAGAGCCGATTAACCCTGAAACTAGAGCTACTGCAATATTGGTTAGAAAACCAGCGTATGGTGTTAAAGTCCTTGAAATTTTGAGGAGGGGTGGTGCAGCTATTTCGGTTAGAGACGATGAGATATTTAGAGCTGAGAAGATGTTGGCTAGATTTGAAGGTTTATTTGCTGAGCCGTCGAGTTCATCAACGGTCGCAGCCCTTATAAAGCTTTCAAAAGAAGAGGCATTGTTAAGCTCGGATGAAACGATAGTGTGTATTCTCACGGGTAGTGGTTTAAAAGCACCGAGTGTATTTGAGTCCATGGGCTATAGGAAGAGGATGCTTGAGCTTGGTTTTGAAACAAGCATGAAATTCCGCATACTCTACTCCCTCTCCGAGGGTGAGAAGCATGGATATTCTATTTGGAAGTCCCTAGGAGGTATCATAAGCCCTCAAGCCGTTTATCAACATCTTCAAGATTTAGAGAAGAGGGGTTACGTTGAAAGTTTTAACGTAGATGGTAGGCGTCTCTATAGATTGACAGAAGAGGGTAGGATGCTTTTAAAGGCTTTTAAGATTATCGGTTTTTAGCTTCAATAAAACATAGGATTTCAGCGGCGATTTTAGCTGCTTGAATAGCGGTTATTCCATCATCGTAGAGTGGTGTAAGTTCAACTATATCGACTGCGACGATTTCAGTGTTGCAGATTGTCCATATGATATCGAGCAGTTGAGTCACCGTTAATCCCTCAGGTTCCGGGTTTGCAACCCCAGGTGCTTGAGACGGGTCTAAAACATCTAAGTCTATGGTTACGTAGACTCTTCCGGCATTTCTAGACCACTTTTCAACGTCTTCCAGAACACGGTCAAATCTTCTAACAACATCTAAACTCGTCAGGAACTTAAGCCCAGATTGCTTAGCGTAATTCACTTCTTCTTCTGAAAACGCTCTAACGCCTACCTCCATAATTCTATCCACTCCTAGTTTTTCAGATACTCTACGTATAACTGTTGCGTGGTTTATCTTAGAGCCTAAATACTCGTCTCTAAGATCCATATGGGCGTCAAAGCAAATTACGGCAAACTTCCTACTCTTGCTTACGGCTTCTACAGCTCCCAAGGTTAACGTATGCTCTCCTCCGAATATTACCGTTTTCAAGCCTTTAGACAGCTGTTCTTCTAACACGACGCTAAGTCTTCTAAGCGTTTCACGTACGTCTTGAACTACATTGAGGTTTCCTATGTCTCTAATCGCGAGCTTTGAAGCGTCCAGCCCAGCCCTCAGGCTGTAAGTTTCAATGTTTACTGAAGCTTCTCTGATAACGTTAGGTGCGAATCTTGAGCCCGGCCTAAAGGTGGAGGTTCCATCATACGGTACGCCTAGAATGGCATATTTAGGCTCGTACGCATCTTCAACTTCTAGAAACCTCAATGTTTTAGAAGTGTAGAGTTCTTCATAGCTCATAATCGATCCTCAGAATATTTGATTGAGCTACCAGCTCATAAGCTGTAAGTTTAACATTAGGAACTTAAAGTGTTCGTATTTATGGGAGACTGAAAAGTTATATTTTCGGTCTACGAGTACCAGCTTCATAGGTGGTTGTATGAAGTATGGCATTTGGACGGACTTCTATGGGGATTTGAATTTAGTAACGGCGTTGTCTAGGTTGAGTGCTCACGGTTTTAAATACGTAGAGTATAGTTTTGAACACATTCTGGCTCTTGAAAAAGAAGGCTCTGAATATGCCTTTAAGAATATCGTGGAAGCCGCTACAAGCTTAGGCGTTACAGCTCTTCAGATGCACGGTCCAAGTTTAGAATGGACTGAAACGTACAGTATAGTTTGTAGAGATGAAGAGATTAGGAGGTTGTGTGTGGAGAGGACCTGTAGGTGGATTGAATACTGCTATAGGCTTAATGTACCAGTATTCATTGAGCATCCGGGTTCAATGCCTGCGAAAACGTCGGATGAGTTGAAGGCATTGGAGAAGCTCAATATCGAGAGTTTTAAACATATTGCTAAGTTTGCAGAGGATAGATCTGTGAAATTGGCTATTGAAAACATCTTCGATTTTAAACCTGAGAAACTTGAGGGTGTTCGTTTTTTGAAATACCCGGCTAGTTACGGCTCTACGATTGACGAGATTAGGAGAATATGTGAAGCTACAGATCCAGACGTTGTAGGTATTTGCTTCGATACTGGACATGCGAACTATCAGGGGTTAGATGTAGCTAAAGCCGTGATAGAGTGTGGTGGGCTTTTACGTGCCGCGCATATACATGATAACGACGGCTCTGGTGATCAGCATCTTTCTCCGTTAAGGGGTAGTATAGATTGGAAAAGCGTCATCGATAGTTTTAAGAGCATTCATTACGATGGGCTTTTGAGTTTAGAGGTTTTCGGGGAAAAGCATCAAAGTATTGCAGTTAGAGATAATAGGTTGAGGTCTTTAATGATCGTAATGGAGAATCTTCTACGCTAGCTTACATCTGTTTAAACCTAGTAGGTAAATGTGCTTGATTTAAGGAAATCGACTTTACATGGTGAATGGTAGCGGGATAATCTTTATATCTTATACGTGGCTAGAGCTTAGTTTGCTACAATGAGTAGACTCTATAAGAGACTGTGCGTAATATTTCCATGTTTGAGTCTCGTTATGTTAGCTTTAGGTATCTATCCAAGCATAACGCCTCACGTACTTGTTCTAGGTGCAGTCGGTCTTCTATCGTCTATTTTATCTATATCTACGAGGAAGTTTAATAGGTTGTTTAAGCATTTGACTTTAGCTACTTCCATATTTTACTTGGTTGTGTTCTTCTGGATTTCCATGATACCCGGAGATATGTTGATTACTATTCTATCGTATGTAGCTTTAATGTTAACGGCATCATCCATCATAGGTTTGCTAGTGGTTAGGGAGGGTTGAAGATTTGTCGTCTCACCCCGTCCACTGGATAGATAGAGTGGCTACAGATATTGAACAATACTGGGGTCTTGATGGAGAAATCGTATGTAATGGTGGTCTATCGGTTTCAGGGTTGCAGCACGTAGGCCGCTTAAGGGGGGAGATAGTTCTCATAGATGCTATTAGAAGAGTGCTTGAAGGACGTGGTAGAAGGGTTCGCCACCTTCTAGTATTATATACTCAAGATAATTGGAAGGGTAAAGACGCTCAGCTTAAGGCCTTTAAAAACCCTGAAGAGGCTTCAAGGTATAAGGGTTGGCGGTTGATAGATGTTCCAGACCCAGAGGATTGTCATAGAAATTGGGTTGAACACTATTGGAGGAGTTTTGGAGATTACCTTAACGAATTCGCTAAATCCGTAGAAGTCTATACGACGACTCAGCTCTATAAAATGAGCTCTATGAAAGATGTTTTACGTGAAATACTCTTGAAGAGGGAGGAGGTTAGGGCGATTATAAACAAGTATAGGGGTAGAAGGCCGTATCCTGAAAATTGGATACCTTATGATCCACTTTGTGGAAACTGCCGTAGAATAGATTCCGCTGAGCCGTTGGAGGTTGATTTGGAATCGTATAAGGTAAGATACGTCTGTAGAAGTTGCGGCTACAGCGACTGGTGCAGTATGGAGGATGGTAAGCTTAATTGGAGGCTTGAGTGGACAGCTATCTGGAAGGCGTTGAAGGTCATGTTTGAACCTTACGGTAAAGATCATGCTACTCCAGGTGGGTCTAGAGACAGTTGTGTAGACCTCGCCGTTAACGTGTTGAAGTTTAAACCGCCGATTGGAGTAGCCTATGAATGGGTTGGATATGTGGTTAAGGGGAGAGACTTAGGTGATATGGGGAGTAGCGATTTTATAGGATTTACTCCTGAGGATTGGGTTAAAGTAGCTGAACCTGAAGTCCTCAGATACTACTATATTGTCAACGACTGTATGAAGAGGTTGACCTTAAGTCTAGACCAAGTGTATCACTACGTTGAATTGTACGATTTTGCCGAACGCGTATATTATGGTGTTGAAAAACCAGATAGGGAAGACTGGGGGATAGCCAATATTAAGAGGAGTTTTGAACTCTCCCAGTTGAAGCCCATCCCTAGGGAAATGCCTTTTCAGTTAAAGTATCTTCACGCGGTTATATTGGTGCAAGCTCTTCCAGAGGAGGAATTGCTTGAAAACGCTATAAGACGATTGAAATCTACGGGCATACTCGTAGGAGACCCAGACCCATTATCGATCTCTAGGATAGAGCTTAGGTTGAAGGAGGCGTTAAACTGGATTAAACTCTACGCTCCAAGTGAATTCCAAGTTAAGCTTTTAGAGAGTTTTCCTGTTGAGCTTAAGTCTTCTTTAGATGATGAGGATAGGGCTTTACTTAAAAACCTTATGGAGCTTTTTAAACTCATTGAGTGGAATGAGGAGTCAATTAAAAATACTATGATGCGTTTCACTTCAACTCTTTCAAAGAGCAACTCCCAGAGGTTATTTAAAGCACTCTACTTGATACTTTTCGGTAGGGTTAGCGGTCCTAGGATAGCTCCGTATCTTGCGATGTTGAATAAGAGCTGGGTTCTTAATAGACTTAAAGAAGCTATTTCTGAAAGTTGAAGAGTATTCTTTTTGCAATAAAAATGTAAAAGAATATTAATAATTGTTTTCGTAAATAAACAACTGTATACATCTGTTGACCCGGTGGTACTTTGACTAGGAAGCTCTTAGCGGCTAGGTCTGATTTAGTCGACGAATTGTCTAGAATAGCTAAGGCTAGAAATCAGACGGTTTACGGTTTTTTAAACAACCTCCTCGAACAGGCTTTAAAACTTCATAGAATGGACGCTAAAATTGAGGATGCTGTGAACTCCTATATGGTGATAAAGAATCTTAAAAACTTGGGTTTTATCCCAATACCTGAGGAGCTTGCATATAAAGTTCTAGATGGTATTGTTAAGAGGAATACTGTTGATGTGTTTTTTAAGCTCGGTGAATGGTATGGTAAGGTTTTGGAGGCGCAACTTCCAAATTTTAAACCAGTGGATTTACTTAGAACGGTTATTAGAGAAATCGCTTGGACGGCTTCGGAAGTTTCAATCGGTGAAGAAGGTGGTGAACTCACGATTAGATGTATAGGTCCAAGGTTTTCAGAGTCTTACACGTGGGTTTTAGCCAATATGATTGAAGGTTTAGCTGCGTCAATGGGCTTTAATGCAACTAGACGATATATCACTAGGGGTATGATTTTTCTAAACCTTAAAAGCTCGTCTAGCCAATAGTGTAATGAAGTTAGTGAGGGAGGATGGTTTTACCGAAGCAGTCGAAGGATAAAAAGCTTGTATGGGTTAGGGCGGATATACTTTCTCAGATAAGTCGAATAGCTAATAGAGAGGGTAAAACCATAACAACATTCGTTAATGAGGTTTTAGAGCAATCAGTCAAAGTTTACGATATGAAGCTTACGTTAACTGAAGTTATAGAGTTATACATGCTTACTAAAATGAGTAGAGAGGGTGGTAATTTAACCGTACATAGAGACGTGGTTAAGTATTTAATATCTAAGGTTTACCATTCAAATAGGGAAGAACTGATACAGATATTCCGCGATACCGGTGCATGGTTTGGCAAGTACATGCTAGCGAGGATGGGTGGTGAAAACTTAGTAGAACATCTCCGGCAGATCCTTTACATGAGTATCTGGGATGTGAATGAGGTTTACGTGGATAAGAGCGATCATACTATTTCAATCAGGTGTGTAGCTCCTCAGCTTTCCATAGAGGAGACGGAGCTTTTAGCCTCTTACGTTGAGGGAATGTTATATTCAATAGGTTTGAAGCAGATTGAACGGGAGGTGATAAGAGGGATAATAATGGTTAAAGTTGAAGGTGGGGATGTGAGTGGATAGGTCGACTGTACGTAAAGCCCTCTTGTATGAGAATACTAGGGGAGGGCTTGTTAGATGCCTCTTATGTGAGAGGCGTTGTATAATATCTGAAGGGTCTACGGGTTTTTGCGGTACGAGAATTAACATGGATGGAGTGCTCTATACGCTCGTCTATGGAGATATAAGTGCAATATCTGTAAATCCGATAGAGAAAGGTTGCCTCTTCTGAGGTAGCCCTCTAGAAAACCCTTATACCACTTCTACCCTGGAACTAGAGCTTTGACTTTTTCTACGTGGAGTTGCAACTTCACATGTCCATGGTGTCAAAACTGGACGCTTTCAAAGTTTAAACCGGATCCTTCTAAAGCAAACTATATAAGCCCTAAAGAAATGGTGGAATTAGCCGTTAAAAGTGGCTGTCAAGGTGTTTCCGTATCGTTTACCGAGCCTACTCTATTATTCGAATACTCGCTTGACGTTTTCCCTCTGGCATTGAATGCGGGTTTATATACGAATTATGTGAGTAATGGCTATATGACTGTTGAAGCTTTAAAAATGCTACGTGAAGCGGGACTGCAATCTATAAAGATAGACGTTAAAGGTGGCTCCAGTGCAGTTCAAAAGTTTTGCGGAGCAGACGTCTCCATTGTGTGGAGAAACGCTAAATTGGCAAAGGATATGGGTATGCACGTCGAAGTAGTTAACCTAGTGATTCCGACTGTTAACGATGATGAAAGCACGTTGAGGGAGGTTGTTGAAAACCACGTTAAATATTTAGGCGTGGATGTTCCAATACACTTCACCGCTTACTACCCGGCCTATAGATTCAAAGCTCCACCTACGCCGGTTGAAAAGCTTGAGGAAGCCTATAAGCTAGCTAAAGCCTTCGGCGTTAAGTATCCGTATATAGGGAATGTCCCGGGGCATAGATATGAAAACACTTACTGTCCAAATTGTAACCGTTTGCTTATCAGAAGAGTCGGCATATTCAGCATTGATGTTAAGCTTACAGCCGATGGTAGGTGTCCAAATTGCGCTGAGGCTATTCCAATAAAGCTATGGAAGAGCTCTTTTAAACAATCTTAAACCTTTATAGTGTCTTCTTGGAAATTTGATACGTTTCAGGCGGGTTGAAGGCTGAAGCCACAGCTCCATAGAGGACTATGTCTTCCCCCAACTTTGTAAGTTTTATCTCCGGTATTCTGTTTATAGAATACTCTGCTATATGTTGCATGATGAAAGGCAATATGAGCTCGCTGTTGTATAGTGCTACTGACCCTCCAACTGTTATAAGCTCTGGATCGTAAACGTTAACCACTGTAGCGAAGCCTATGGCATTTAAAACCCCTATTCTCTTAACAACTTCTAAGCTGAACCGGTCGGCTTGTTTAGCGGAGTCGTATATCATTTTAGCTGATATTTTAGATAGGTCTCCCCTAGTGAGTTTATATGGAAGGCTTTTTTCAAAACCTGCTATTAGGTTGTTTTCAACTAAATATCTAACGTAGTTCGGTATATTACGCCCTGAACAGTAGGCTTCCCAGTGCCCGCGTTTACCGCATCCGCAAACCATCCGTCCGTCGAAGTCTATGACTACGTGTCCCACTTCATGGGCGTTTCCATCCTTACCTAGGAGAAGGTTACCATTTACGTAAACTCCAGCGCCTATTCCAGTGCTTATCGTTATGTAGACGAGATTTTCCACCGCTTTTCCATCCCCGTAAAACTTTTCACCTACAACTGCGGCTACACAGTCGTTGAGCAGAACAACGGGTAGTTTAAACTCATCTTCAAGGGGTTCGATTATAGGTACAAAACCAACACCTGGAATATTGGCTGGCTGCTCGATGCCACCACGTTTAAGATTGAGAGGACCTATAGAACCTATACCTATACCTGCAAACTCCGTAATGTCTAAGTTTAAGCTTTTACAAAGACTTCTAATAAGCCTTATTATTTGACGGCTGATGGCAAGAGACTCTATACTTCTATCTGTCTCCTCCATCAGCTTCGCCATTATATTGCCGAGTCTATCTCCAACGGCAACTCTTAGATTTGTAGCTCCAATATCTACACCTAAGCCGTATTTCTTATTTGATGAGACCACCGCCACACCATTAATATCATTAGAACGTTCTTCAATTTATTCTTTCAATCCCCTATAGGCTTTATGGACATCTCGCTCAAAAAACTAGAGCAGTTCATCCTATGCTTAAGAGAAGTGGTCTTCCTGTCAAGGCTGTTGGAAATGTATAATAATCTTCATATTTGTTTCTATTTCCCTAGAGGCGGGTGGAGGACTTCTAGAGAGTTATGCCCCTACGGGCATAACTCTTCTAGGTTTAAAAGTTTAGAAATGCCTCTACCAGTTACACCGTATATTATGGGTTTAACGCCGTACTCTCTACATAGGTTTAATAGTTGTGGGAGAGTGTTATTTACCGCGGCGCTACCAGTTATATAGGCAACTTTAACCTTTCTTAAAACTTGGTCGTTTAATTCTCCATCTAATATTTTAACTCCAAACTTAACCTTACCGATATTTTCATAATCTAAATCCGTAACGTATAGGTTTTCAGACCCCAAAGCCTCAGCTAAAACCTTGACGTGGCCAGGCTGATACCCTATGTGAACTACTTTAACTCGCCCAAACTTTGAAGTTAAATGTTGAAGCATTAATTCTCCACACTTTTCCGGTTCATCTCGCACACAATGAATAGTTCTATCTACAAGCTTCAACTTATGTAAAATTGCGTTTAAACTGGCGAAGAAGACTGCCCGTTTCCAATTTGAATCCAATTCAAATTCTAAAACCTCCCTAACTGAGCCTTTGAATTCTCTTGGAGAATCTGTGAAAACCTGCCCAAAACCTCCGTTGACTTCACAGTGAACTATCACTTCCCTCCCTCTAGCCGCCAAATACTCACCCGAAGGGAGTTGCATAAGTTTCCCAGTTAAAATCGAGCATTTAACTTCGTAGTTTAAAAGTCTCTCCCTCTCAGCAATCTTAAAAACCATACCCTTTAACGAGTTTAAATCGTACACGTAAACCACCATTGTCTACCGAATTATCTAGCTGACTAAACAACAGAATGACTTAACGTACTTAAGTTTTTAAGTTTATAGGCTGTGGGAGCGTGTCCACTATTATTTTGTTTATTTATTTCTTCCCAATTTTAAATTTAACTTTATAAAGTAAAACTTAATAATATAAGCATAATCTTTTAAAGAGGTTGGTGGGTTGAATGAAAAAGAAAATTCCTTTGATATTGGTCATTGTTGCTGTAATCGGCTGTTTGCTAACGGCTGAATATCTGACAACTTTTAAACGATGGGGAAAAAGGAAAACATTAGGCTAGCTATAAAGTTTACAGATCACGCTACATGCGCCTTTATAGCAAAGCGTAAAGGTTTCTATGAGGCAAATGGATTAAATGTCAGCACCTTTGAATGTTATATAACAGGCCGGCTCTCGCCGCAGCTTTAGCTAGAGAGGACATCGACGCTACTTACATATGTTTGATTCCGGCGGTATGCGCATATGCCAATTCTAAAGTTCCATTGAAAATAGTTGCAGGAATACATAAGCATGGTTATGCATTGATCGTAAACTCGAGCAAAGTCAGCACGGTTAAGGATTTAAAGAATCCCGATATTCGCATAGCGTGTGTAAGAGTAGGTAGTCCTCCTGATGTGTTACTTCGCTTAATGATTGAGAAATACAAGCTTGATAGAGAAAAAATATTGAGTAAAGTTCAGTACATGGCGCCACCAACAGCTCTTCTGGCTCTCCAGGGAGAGCTTGTGGATGTAGCTTTCCTTCCAGAACAATATCCATCAATGGGAGAAGAGTTAGGATTCAAAATACTCCTCACAGCTCAAGATCTCTGGCCAAATATGCAGGGAAGTGTTCTAGTCGTTAAGAGTAGCCTCATAGAAAATAACCCTGAAGTTGTGAAGAAGCTTGTTAAAGCAACAATCCAAGGAACTGAGTACATCTACAATCGTCCAGAGGATGCTGCGAGGATTGTCACTGAAGAACTGCAGGTTGCTGGAAAGCAGGTTTTACCTTTAGAAATCGCTGAGGTTGCTACAAAATTGGAGATAACTCCTGATGTTATATCGAGGTCGTTGGCTAGTAGGGTTGTATGCCCCAACGATATTGGTGTGCAGACTGTTCAGAATACTATTGACTATTTGGCGAAATTAGGGTACATTAATTGGTTTAAGGCTGAAGAAATCCTTGACTTAAGTTTCTTGGAGGAGGTGTAATTGGAAAGGTTTAAACATCTACGTGGCATAATACCCTTAGCCATACTTATAATACTGTGGGGAATAGTAACTCGGTTTAATTTGATTCCGGGGCGCTTTTTCCTTCCGCCTTTTACTTTTGTGCTACAGGAGTTCTTCCACATGACGATTAGCGGAGTGCTTCTAAACCACCTCTTACGTAGTCTCATCCGGGTTTTAGTCGGATTCCTAGCAGGCTCAGCTCTTGGTATAGTTGTTGGAATAATGATGGGTTGTAGCAAGATAATGGACGATATGTTAAACCTGATTATAAGTTTCTTGTACCCCATTCCGGCGATAGGTTGGCTACCACTATTGATATTGTGGATTGGGATAGGAGAAGCTTTGCCTATAACAATCATATTCATATGCTCCTTCTTCCCCGTCGCCTATACTACCGCCACAGGTATCAAAAGTGTGGATAAAAAAACTCATTAAGTCTGCAGAAACGTTGGGTGCATCGCCGAGAACGGTTCTTACAACTGTGATTCTACCATTGGTGTTACCTACCATATTTACAGGATTAAGGTTGGAGGCGGGGATGGCTTGGCGAGTGATAATAGCGGCGGAAATGATCGCTATTCCTACAGGCATAGGAGCGCTGTTTATGTAAGCTGAAAGCCTAATCAGAATAGATATAATAGTATGTCTAGTCGTTTTAGCGGTTATGAGCCTCTCCTTTGAAAAAGTTTTTCGGTACTTAGAGTCGAAACTTTGTAAGTGGGCGGGGGCATCTTGACAAGGGTTGAATTAAGGCATATTAGCAATAAATACATCCTCCGTGATGTGAACCTAACCGTTGACGATGGGTAGCTCTTAGTGCTTTTAGGGCCGACAGGTTCTGGGAAACAACACTGCTTAACGTTATTGCTGGCATAATAGACTATGAAGGAAACGTTTTATTTGACGGTGAAAGTGTGGATGATAAACCTGCCAGTAAAAGAGGTGTGGGTTACGTTTTTCAAGACTTAGCTTTATTTCCACATCTCAACGTAGCCTCAAACATAGCTTACGGATTGAAGGTGCAAAAGAAGCCTTTAAGCGAAATCGAGAAAAGAGTAGATGAACTGCTCAAGCTGATGAAGATTGAGCATCTGAAAAACCGTTATCCTAGAGATTTAAGTGGTGGGGAGAGGCAAAGGGTAGCATTAGCTCGGGCGTTAGCAATTTCTCCCCGCATCCTACTTTTAGACGAACCCCTTAACAATCTAGACCCCCTCACTAGAAGATATCTCAGAGCGGAGATTCGTCAAATGCAGAAACAGTTGAAAGTGACAACAATATTTGTTACACACGATGTAGAAGAAGCTGAAGAGATTGGTGACAGAGTGGCTGTTATAATCGACGGCAGGTTGCGGCAGGTGGGAACTCATGGGGAAGTTTTCTCAAATCCGATGGATGATGAAGTTGCAGATCTAATAGGCTTCCAAAATGTTCTAATTTGCTCCAGTTCTAAGTATATCGGAGGAGGGTTATATGAAGTTGACTGTAAAGGAACAAGGATTATCGTTACATGTGAGGGAAGTACAATTAATAGGGTTGCGATACCTGCAAGAGAAATCTACCTTTATGCGGACAAACCAGTTGACTCAAAAGTAAACATTTACAAGGGCACAATCTTGGAGATATTATCTCCCTATTCATCAGTGGTGAAAGTGCGGGTTAAAGTTGGGGAAAATACATTGCTTGTGGAGTTGCCTAAGGATTCATTCAATAGTTTAGGTTTAACTGTGGGAGAGGAGGTTTTCTTAGAATTGAAGCTGAAATCGATAAGAACATACTCTTAATATTGTGAGCGGAAATTCCACGCTTTTCTTAGCTTGAGTGAAAGTGAACGTTAGCCTTATATTATCAGGCCATGGTCTATCCATATAGTTGCTATGGGTGAGTAGGCGGGATAATGGGTGCGGAAAAAGGCGAGAGAGCGGTTGAAAAACTCAGGTCGCTAAAAGAGAGAACTCATTGCAAAGCCCTTAGATTTATAGCTCCAATATCTAAGCTTAAGCCATGTTCCACATTTAATTGAACTACCACCACATCGTTAATATCATTGGAATACTCTTCAATATTTTTTTAATCCGTAGTTTCGCTAAACAGTATATTTATATTTCTGCATCAATCTAATGTAGTCGATGAGTCTTAAGGTTTTTTCAACAGGGCTTCCAGCAATCCCGCTAAAAAACACTGCCAATATTTTTGAGGAGAAATATGGTGTTAAGATTGAGATAATCGCTGGGCAGGTTGAGCAGTGGCTTCCGAATGTTTTAGCTGGAGAGGGTGATATAGTATGTGTTGGCGCTGAGTATATGATGGATGATCTTCAGGAAGAACATAAACTGATAATACCCGATACGAGGGTTACCGTTGGCTATAGGCGTTCTGTGATAATAGTTAGGAAGGGCAATCCTAAGGGTATAAGAGGTATTGAAGACCTAGCCAGTAGAGATGATGTTAAGCTTCTTGTGTGCCGGGGAGCCTGTCAACGTGGCTTATGGGATGACGTGGCCAGTAAAGCCATGGTTACAGATAAAATCCGTAGTAAGATAGTTATGTATGGAGTGGGTTGCTTGGATACGTATCAAAAATGGCTTAAATCAAAGGAGT